>Ga0105048_10000146_pt1 | contig 91719 bp, 79 predicted proteins | sample MAT05_FD_78382 | JGI IMG/M metagenome (GOLD analysis project Ga0105048, IMG submission 78382) | Freshwater microbial communities from Lake Fryxell liftoff mats and glacier meltwater in Antarctica - MAT-05 | ecosystem: Environmental > Aquatic > Freshwater > Ice > Liftoff microbial mat | place...
CCTCCCAAAAAACACCCAAAACCTACATAATATGCAATTTTTTCGTTATTTTTAATTCGTGAGAGAACCATGCACCACATATACTTCAAGCCGATTGGATTATGATCCCTTCGGGATGTTAACAGTGGGTAGGAGTTGGAGTGGGGGGAGTGAGTATAGGTTTGGGTTTAATAGTGCAGAAAATGATGATGAGATTGCAGGGAATAATAATGATTTAGATTTTGGCGCAAGGATTTATGACAGCAGGTTAGGAAGATGGTTAAGCATTGATCCTAAGGCAAATATCTATTCTTCATTTAGCCCCTATTCTTTTTGTCTAAATAATCCGGTTGTTTTTGTCGATGAGAATGGGAAAGAACCAACAAGGCTTATGGCAGGGACAATTGAAGAAGCTTTAAGCCATTTTCGGGATAAGGGCTTAACAACCGTTGACGAAATTATTGAATATATTGGCTATGCGACAAAAGCGGCTGTTAATCATTACGATGAAGTTCCTGGAATGGATGATGATGTTGAGGGATTTGTAAGATATGTATATACAGAGGAAAAGGGATGGATAGATCTATATCATTATTTTAATGCTGCTAAAACAAGTGAAGAAGCAATGGACGTTTTTGAAGCCAAGCAACTTGCTGAAGGGAAAAAAAGCGCTTTTTCTTATGAAGATTTACCTTCAAATAATTTAGGTGGTGATGCTCCACTAGAAAATGACGATGGAGAAGATTTGGTTGGGGACGAATTATTTGATGCCGTCGCTAAGCATTTTTATGAAGTGAAATCAACTGAACCTGAAAATGCGCCTAATTGGAGTTTAATACCAGCTGAAAGAAGCAGACGTGAACCCCCAAGAAATTATTCAAATAGTGAAATAAATTATGAAAATTTTCCACCTGCAGAAGATTCCATGGAAAAAAAACCTATTGTAGATGATCAAAATTAATGTAGTTTGGTTATTGCTGATTTTTGCATTGCAAACCTCATGTGATGAAGATTATGTTAAACTTTATAAGGATAATACTGAATTGTTAAATGAAACTGCTTTCCTGCTCACAAATGAATATGAAAATATAATTAATTCTGATACCTGCAGTAGAAAGAAACAAATTAATTATTATATTAAAAAGAACATTATGCTTTCGTGCAATGTCAATGTTTCTGCTCAATTGATGAATAACCTAAATAAGTTGTTCAGTGAAGATTTACTGACTACCATCGTTGGTAATAAGAATTATGTTGAATTTTATTGGAAAAGAGAGGTTGACGCAGGTATATCAACCGTTTATTCATTTGTTTATATTAATGATGGTAATTATATAAATAACTTAAAAAACGACACGAATGCATATGTGAAACAAATGAATCCAAAATGGTTTTTCATTAAATATGAGAATGATGATTGATTCGTAACCATCCGGTAAACCCCATCTTTCAAAATTAATCCCCTTGCCTTCTCTTTGCATCATGACTAAAGATAAAATAGATTTTCCAATGCATGTTAATCAATGGAAGGAAACCAGCGGCAATATGGCTGACTATTGCCGGGCAAATGAAATATCCTACCAGACGTTTATGTATCATGCAAGCCGCATGAAGAAAAAAGAAATCGTTTCGATGGAGCCAAAGGAATTTATCCGGATTGATGTTGCTGAAAAAAACATGAGTGGTATAGAATATCATTTTACCAACGTGGTGGATATGCGCAAAGGCATTGAAGGTTTAAACAGACTCATCAATCATTCCACAAAATTTCCTAGCAACGTTCTCCCCGCCGATAAAAAACAATGGAATGAATTAAGTAATTAAATCCGTATTTTTATTAAGTGAAACCATCAAATCTTTCAACCGATTCAAATGGATTAAATTACAATCCCGAAGGGATAGTAATTTACATTCGATTCAAACCTGCTAATCATAACTAAAAAATATTAACTATTTTAAGTTTCATGTGCTATTGTCCAACAAACTATATCTTCTGCAACTCTCCATTAATAATCTCCGAAATATCTTCCGCCTTCGTCAACGCCATCATGTGCGAACCACCATTAATAACGAAATCGGCTTTAACATTTTCTATTGGTAAGGTATTATCAATATTACCGTGAATATGCATGATGTTTTTATTTACATTATCTGCTTCGGTTCTGTCCCAGCTTACTATTAAATGCACTGCGCGTTTTATAAAGAGCGGATCTTTTGCATGCAGCATATTTACACAAGTTTCTTTTTCCAGTTTGCGGTCGGGTTCGTAGAGGGGCTGAAGTAAATAGCTTGAATATTTAAACAAGGATGGCGAAATTTCTCTGTAAACTGGAAATGTTTTAAAAAAGGTATACATTTTTGGAACTTCTTCTGAGGAAGACGCACTGGAAATAATAATTACTTTTTCAGGGTTAATAATATCCGCCAATTCGCAAGATATCATCCCCCCAAGCGAAACCCCTATTAAAACAAATGGTTTAGTTGTATCTATTTGTTCAGAAATGCGCAATGCATACGCAGTCATACTTTCATTTTGAAAAGGAATGGGATAAACAATATTTACAGTATCAATATAAGATTCAAAATGTATATTCTTAAAAATGCGTGCGTCAGAGCCTTGACCGGGTAGGAGATAAGCAGTTATTTTCTGTTGGGCAAATGCATTTACACAAATGAACAGGGAGTAGAGTAAAATGAATTTGCTACGGAGCATAGTCAAAATTAGGGAAAAATATTTGACAATTGACATTGGAACAGCAGAAGACGCCTTCTACCTCACAGCTTTTTTTTAACCTGTTAGGTCTGTGCGGAGATGGGAAAAAATCTTCAAATTGCAAAGCACGAATTAGAAAATAACAAAGTAGCAAATAATTCCACGCAACAATTTCAAAGTCCTGCTTGTAGCGCCTTTACTACCTCTCTTACTTCAACAGCCTCTTTTACGTCATGCACTCTTAGTATATCGGCGCCCTTTAGTAGCAGCAAGGCGTGTAGGGCTGTGCTACCGTTTAATGCATGTTCGGGATTAACTTTCAGCAGCTTACAAATCATGCTTTTTCGTGAAATACCAACTAAAATTGGCTTGCCAATAATTTTAAACTGTTCGAGGTTGGCGGCAAGTGAATAGTTATGTGCTAACGTTTTGCCAAATCCAAAACCAGGGTCTATAATAATCTGGTTTAAACCTTTTGCTTCAAGGGTTTTGGTGGTGTGTAATAGGAAATCAAAAACCTCTATTGTTACGTTTTGATACGAAGGCGCAAATTGCATATTTTGCGGCGTGCCTTGCATGTGCATCAAAACATACGGCACACTTTTGCTTATGGCAATATCGATTATAGCCGTGTCTAAATTTCCGGCCGAAACATCGTTGATCATTCCTGCGCCAGCAGCTATTGCATTTTCGGCAACAATTGCATGCACCGTGTCTACGCTTAATTTTGCTGTCGGGAAATGTGTTTTTATTGCCTCTATAGCCGGTATTACGCGGTTTAATTCCTCCTGCACAGTCACTATTGCGGCCCCTGGTCTTGTGCTCATTCCACCTATGTCGATAATGTCGGCTCCCTGCTTTAACATGCGTTCGGTTTGCATTAACATGGCATCAATTTGCGCATAATTGCCTCCGTCGTAAAAGGAGTCTGGGGTTACGTTTAGTATGCCCATAATGGCGGGTGTGGATAAATCGAGTATTTCATTGCCCATGCGGAGCATTTTGTTCGGGTAGAAATAAGTAGTTTTGTCCATCATTATTGCACGAAATTAATGAATACAACTGTGTCTAAAACAATAATTCAATACGACAACGCTATTGCAAGCTGTCGCAATATATTTATTAAAAAGGTGAAAGACTATGGCACTTCGTGGCGCATACTGCGTTTGGAGTCGCTTACGGATCAAATTTTTATCAAAGCCCAACGTATTAGAACTATTGAACAAAATGGTTCGAGTAAGGTAAATGAAGGCATTGAGGATGAGTTTCGCGGTATAATTAACTATGCAGCAATTGCATTAATTCAAATTGACCTTACCGACAAAGATCCGTTGAACTTAAGCGAAGAATTGGCGTTATCGCTGTATAACGATAAATTGGAAAAAGTGAAGCTACTAATGTTGGATAAAAATCATGATTATGGCGAGGCTTGGCGCGACATGCGTGTGAGTTCGTTTACTGATCTGATTCTGATGAAATTGTTGCGGGTAAAACAAATTGAAGAAAACGATGGCAAAACGTTGATTTCTGAAGGTGTTGCATCGCATTATATGGATATGATTAACTACTCAATATTTACGCTCATAAAAATAAGTGAAAATGAAAAATAGCATTTTGTGGTTCTGCCGTTTATTTACAGGCGCTTTATTTATTTTTTCGGGATTAGTAAAAGCAAATGATCCTGTTGGCTTTGGCATTAAATTAGAAGAATATTATGATGTATTCGCCGAGCGCTGGAGTTGGACTTCATTTTTGTTTAATGCCGATTGGCTCATTAATACTGTAAACCAGCAAGCTGCATTTTTAACTACACTCGAAGTTGCACTTGGTATTCTATTAATTATGGGTATTTGGAAAAATGCAGTGGCTTGGTTGTTATTATTGATGATTGCATTTTTTACATGGCTTACGGGTTATTCGGCAGTAACAGGTTCGGTAACCGATTGCGGTTGTTTTGGTGATTTTATTCCGCTTACTCCATGGCAGTCGTTTTACAAGGATATTGTGTTGATAGTTTTAATAGGCATTATTTTTATATTGCGTAAAGATATAAAGCCCATTTTGCCTCAATTTGCGGGCATTGCAATTGCAGCAGTGGTTACAGGCTTTGCGTTTTGGGTAAATATACACGTGTTAAAGCATGACGTATTTTTCGATTGGCGACCTTATGCCATTGGCGAAAATATTACTAAAAACATGGAAATTCCGGCTGATGCAAAACCAGATATAACCGAAATTACTTATATATATTCAAGTGTAAGTTCGGGTGAAGTGGTTAAATTAAAATTCCTGAATACCGATTTACAAGATAAGGCTAAATTAGCTGAACTTACCAAATACGCTGCCGATAAAACAAATTGGAAATTAGATACTTCGTATGCGAAGGTAAAAGTAAAAGGCTTCCGTGCAAAAATTTCGGATTTTGCGGTAACCGATGAACAAAATAATTTTATAACTGAGCAACTGTTAACTAATCTCGATTATACTTTAATGGTTGTGGCCTCGAGTTTCGATTATACAAGTAAAGATGGTTGGAAAAAAATTAATGACATGCAGATTGCTGCTGAAAAAGAAGGTTTATTTACCTACGCATTGGTTGGGGAGAGTCGCGAAAATATTGAGCAATTTAGACATAATAACCAAACAGCATTTCCATTTTATACGGGCGATTACAAAGTATGTTTAACCATTGCCAGAACTAATCCGAATGTTGTTTTATTAAAAGAGGGAACGGTAATTGACAAATGGGCTTGGCGCGATTTACCTACTTACGAGGAAATTAAAAAGGAACATTTTGCCAGTCGTAAACCAGTGGAATTAAAACCAATAAGTACCGAATTATTTGGCGTGGGCGATAATGCGGCGGTTAAAATAGCGACAAGCAAAGTGCCTTACAATGAATTCTTTTTGCAAGATGAAAATGGTGATGATGCTACAACAAGCATAATTAATGATTCTGCTGTTGTTTGTATGGTAATATTAAATGAGTTGACGCCCGATAAGCTTACTGCCGAAAAATGGGGTGCAATTTTACCAGTAATGAAAAGTATTGATGCTGCCGGCGGCAAGTTGTTTGTAGTAAGTTCGGGTTCATTTCAAATATTAGGATTGATGCGCCAAGCATCTGGTTTGTCGTTCAGCTATTATGTAAGCGATAGAGATGTTTTATATAAAATTATAGCACAGAATACTGGTGTTATTTTTATGCGCAATGGAATTGTTGTTGCTAAGTACTCAGATGAAGCTTTGCCTGCAGATGCCTCGTTTTTAATTCAATAAACAATAGCACTTGATAAAATACATTTTTCAACGCCTTATTTATGGATTGTTCGTATTATTTGGCGTTGTAATAATTGTGTTTTTTTTATTTCAACTCACACGCATTAATCCTGAGCGTCAAATTGCAGGCGATAAAGCCGACAAGCAAACAATTGAGAATATAAAAAAAGAGTTGGGTCTCGATTTGCCTGTTTTACAGCAATTAGGATTGTATTTAAATGATATTTCGTTTATTAGTGTACATAATCGTGTTGATAGCAATGCGCGATATTATTTAAATGCAGAGAAGTATGCTTACCTTAAATTGTTTAACGCAGGTAACGCTGCAATTGTGCTTAAACAGCCGTATTTAAGTCGCTCGTATGTTAGCAAACGCAGTGTTAATGCTATTTTAATGGAGCGGATTCCCAATACGCTAATATTAGCATTAACTGCCATAATTTTTGCTACCATTGTTGGTATAACCTTAGGTGTTGCTGCATCAATTAAACCCAATTCGATGTTAGATAATATTTGCACAGCGGGAAGTGTTTTGGGTATTTCATTTCCTTCGTTTTTTGTGGGCATAATTTTACAATTAGTGTTTGCTTATTTATTGGCTTCTATTACAGGATTAAATATGACTGGCGATTTATATGTAACTGACGGCTATACCGGTGAACAATATTTGCAATTAAAAAATTTAATTCTTCCAGCTTTGGCCTTGGGTATAAGACCAGTTGCGGTTATTACGCAGCTTACCAGAAGTTCGATGATTGATGTGATGCACAACGATTATATTAGAACAGCCAGGGCAAAGGGTTTAAATGAAACTGTAATTTTATTTAGGCACGCATTAAAAAACGCATTAAATCCTGTTGTTACTTCCATATCAGGATGGCTAGCAAGCTTGCTTACTGGTGCGTTTTTTATTGAAGCTATATTCAACTACAACGGCATTGGTTACGAAACGGTTAATGCCCTTAAGTTGTTTGATTATCCAGTTGCCATGGGTGCCATTTTATACACAGCCGTAATTTTTGTTGTAATAAGTGTTGCCGCAGATATTGTATATTCGCTAATTGATCCAAGAATTAGAATTTCCTGATATGCGCATTTATTTAATTGGTTTTATGGGTTGTGGTAAGTCGACTATGGGCAAAAAGTTGGCAGAAAAACTCGGCTGTTCGTTTATTGATATCGATAAGCGTATTGAAGCAATTGAGGGAGGTTCGGTTGCGGAAGTATTTAAATTGCGCGGAGAAGATTATTTCAGGAAGTTAGAAGCGGATGTTTTGCACTCAACTGTTTTGGAAAAAGATGCTGTTATTAGCTGCGGAGGCGGAACACCTTGTTATTACGACAACATGGAATGGATGAACGCAAGGGGCAAAACAGTTTATTTGTTTTTAGCACCCGAAAAATTATTTGGAAGGTTAAGAACAAGAAAATTAAAACGTCCACTCATTGCCCATTTTGACGATGAACAGTTGAAAGATTATATTTTTCAAAAACTATCTGAACGCGAGGCATTTTATTTGCAGGCGGCATTTAAAGTTGACCCATCTATTTTAAAGCCAAAAGATATTATAGCGTTATTAAAAGCAAAATAATAGTTGATATACTGGATAATTACATTAAGTAAATTCCTTCGTTTCCTTTTTCGCTCAAAATAACTTTTATATGTTCGTGCATAGTGGTTGAAAGTGAAAGGCCAACGTAATCGGGGCTCACAGGGAATAATTTATGTTTACGCTCAACCAAAACTGCGTTGCGAATTTTTTTAGGCGAATAATTGAGTAGTGGTTTAATTGCATATAATAAAGTACGACCAGTGTTGGCTACGTCATCTATTAAGATAATAGTTTTGTTGTCGATATCATCTTCCGTTAAATTTAATTCAACAGCACTATTTCCCGGATCATTTTTATCTAATTCTATGTGCGTTAAGGTAATGTTGGCGGAAAGTATTTGCTTTAATTCGTTGTAAATTAATGCTGCAAATGCATAGCCCTCGGTGGCCTTACATATACCTGCAATTACTATTTCCTTTTCATCGTAATTATCTTCCGCAATTTCAAAAGCTATTCTTTTTATTTTTTGATAAACCTTTTCTGCAGTTACAATTCTGGTTAGTGTTTGTTCCATAATTAATGCGCTATCAATATTTTATTTGTAGTAATAAAACCGTTTTCTTCAATCATTATTAAATATATTCCACTGCTAAATGTAGTAGTATTTATTGTTGTAGTTTCCATTGATGCTACTGTAGTAAAAATAATATCCCCCAAAGTATTTACAAGCGAAATTTGCCCGCCATTAATTACGCCCTCAATATGTAAGTTGTTGTTTGCAGGGTTGGGAAACACACTAATTAATGATGCCTGTGCTTCTGCAGTTCTTAGTGGGAGCGTAGTTGCAATAAATGTATCGCTCCAGTTGCTAAAGCCAAAACCATCGCAGAAAGCACGTACTTTAATTGTGTAGTTGGTATTCGGAATTAATCCGCTTATTGTTTTTGTGTTGAGTGTGGCTTTAACTTTAAGTGCTGGACTACCAGCAGCTTTACACCAAATTTGATATCCAGCAGCATTGGGAATTAAATCCCAACTTAATTTAATTTTAGAAGATGTTATGGCATCTTGCACAATATTTTCTGGTGCATTTAAATAATCGTCTGTATTGCAACCCCAACTGCCTGTTAACATTCTAAAGGCATCTGCTTTGCCATATCCCCATAAATTATTAGGTAATGCTTCACCAGTAAATATATCACTTCTTGCTTGCGTAAATAATGCATCACGAATCTGTGTATTGCTAGCAATAGGATTTTGCTGTAAATAAAGTGCAACTATCCCTGCAACAGCAGGTGAAGAAAATGAGGTGCCATTATACATATAGTGCTGTCCATCTTCCGACATATACGTGGCAGCAGATTCTTCAATCAGCCAATTGGTTAATGTTGACGATGCTGTTGAAATAACACGTGCACCTGGAGCACAAATTTCTGGTTTTATACGGCCATCACGGGTTGGTCCGTGGCTCGAAGTGTAAAATAATGAGCCTACTACATCAATTAATGGTGGATACACGTGATAATAGTTTGTCATGGTATCTCTATTAACATAACTACCAACCGTAATTACGTTATTGCTGCACTGCCAGCTGCTGACAATGGTTTGGTCGGTATTTGGACTTTTATAGTTAACTATTTCTGGCAACAAATCAGCTCCAGGCAAGCCTGTTGTAACGTAGTTTGAATATCCAGTTGTGGCTTCGGTGCTCCAAATATCAAAATTGCCTGAACCGGAGGTAGTAAATCGCCAGTAATAAGCGCTCACATCTGGTGTTATTACAAATTCGAGCAAATATTTTCCATCAAGTAACTGAGCGTAAATTTTTACTAATCCACCACCTGGAATGGTGTATTCCATTGAGTCGATAATATCGAAATCGAAATTAAAATCGTTCACCATGTTATACAAAGGTGAAGTGCCAATATTAACCCAAGTTGAAGGGTTGTCGGCCCCAATGCTAAAATTTACAGCGTTAAAATCTGTGGAATCTGCCCATAGTTGGAAATAAGTAAGGTTGGTGTAACTCAGCTTTTTAAACCACGTAAATTGAGGAGTTGGCGTAACGGTATAACCTAAATGGAAAGGCAAATGTCCAGCATTTCCAGCTGCAGCAACCAAAGCTCGGCCGTTTTGCTCAATTATTAAAGCATCTATAACTTGTGCGGTTAAATCGGTTCCGTCGTGTGATCCCGCATAAGTGCCCAATGAAGTATTTATTACACAAGGTTTGCCGAGTTCATTTGCACGCGCGTAAATGTAGGCTATTGCATCGGTGATGGAAGTGTAATAATCGCTCGAAAAATTCATTGAAACTAGCACCAGGTCAGCATTTGGAGCTACACCGCGGTAAGCATTTGCTGCATTGCCACTAGAAGCGGCAACACCTGTAACTCCTGAACCATGGCTATATTCGTATTGGTTAAAATCGCCGCTTGGGCAGCTTCCGTTTGCAATCATTGCACTGTCGCATTCTATGCCATAAGTATATGGAGCAGGTGCAATGCCATCTATCAGGTTTTGGTCCCAAATATATTTAATACGCGTATTGCCATCTGCATCTTTAAAATCGCCATGATTAATATCGAAAGGTGCATCCACCACACCAACAATTACATCAGTACCGTCATAACCTTGTTCCAATGGCCAATAGCCATAATAAGCAGAATCAACGTTATTGTGCTTTACCATTACATCGTTCAGTAATTGTATTTTCCCTGTCGGGATGTCAATTTGTTTTACTATTCCGGTTAAGTTGAGCGCTTGAATTGCCGGTATACTTAGCTCAGCAGAAACAATATTTCCTGCCTTAAACTTATAAATACCATTATTTGCCTGAACAAACGCAATTATTTGTTGAACATCACCTTGCACAAGCACAGGTAAAATAGTGCCAGCAGGGCTTTCATTTATAGCATGATAGGCCGCTAAGGTCAAACTACTTTTATTCGTGCGGTTTTGGCCGTTTACACTGGCACAGTAGCACATCGTCAACATTAATAGAAGCTTAAAACGCATAGTGTTGATTATTGATTTTTACAGTCCTAAAATTACACTTAATTTTGCAACCATATAAACGATTTGGGATGCATATAGTTTTGCAGGTAGTATTTGCAGTAGTTTTCGGAGTTTCAGCATGGCTGGCGTTCAAAAAATTTGCAGCAATCAGGAACAATATCATGTTAGGCAGGGCAGAACATTTGTCGGATCAACCAGGCAGACGTTGGAAGCACATGGCGTTATTTGCTTTAGGGCAGAAGAAAATGTTTAAAAAGCCTATTCCTGCTGTGCTGCACCTATTCATATATGTGAGTTTTGTTATTGTGAATGTTGAGATGTTGGAAATTGTAATTGATGGCGTAACAGGTCAACATCGTTTTTTTGCACCTTATTTGGGTGGATTTTATACATTTATTATCAGTGTTATTGAATTGCTTGCGGTTTTAGCACTGCTTGCCACATTTGCTTTTTTATGGCGAAGAAATGTGATGAAATTAAAACGGTTAAATCAACCCGAATTAAAAGGATGGCCATTTAAAGATGCCAATTTCATTTTAATAATGGAAATTATTTTAGTGTGTGCTATTTTAACAATGAATGCAACAGATTTTCGATTGCAACAATTAGGCGCACCACATTATCCTGAAACAGGAAATTTATTAATTGCGCAATACACCAGTAATTTATTTTTGGGGATGAGCGCCGATACATTAATTATTATTGAACGCACCGCATGGTGGTTGCACATTATCGGTATTTTATTCTTCTTAAATTATATTCCTTATTCGAAACATTTGCATATTATTTTGGCATTCCCTAATTCCTATTATGTTCGTTTTATTGAAAACGGAAAAATGGATAATATGCCTGTTATTATGAATGAAGTAAAAACAATGCTTGACCCTGCTGCCGTTGTTGAACCAATAACCAATCCTCCAAAATCGTTTGGCGCTAAAGATGTAACTGATTTAACGTGGAAGCATTTAATGGATGCTTATTCGTGCACTGAATGCGGCAGGTGCACAGCTGCTTGCCCAGCAAATATTACGGGTAAACTATTATCGCCGCGTAAAATTATGATGGACACGCGCGATAGGCTTGAGGAAGTTGCCCTAAATATTAAAACCAAAGGCGCCGATTTTAATGATAATAAATCGTTGTTGGGTGATTATATCAGTGTTGAAGAAATAAGAGCATGCACAACCTGTAATGCCTGCGTTGAAGAATGTCCGGTTGATATTAATCCGCTCAGTATTATTCTTGAATTGCGCCGATATGCAATTATGGAACAAAGTGATGCTCCGCAAGAATGGAATGTGATGTTTAATAATATGGAAAATAATCAAGCACCTTGGCAATTTAATCCTGCCGACCGCATGAAGTGGGTTGATGAGATGAATTAATGTGTTAATTAATTAATAAAATTGAAATGACTGAAAATTTAAAATCGGTTCCCGTAATGTCGGAGTTATTTGCCAATGGTGAATCGCCCGAGGTTTTATTTTGTGTTGGATGTGCAGGTTCGTTCGATGATAGGGCTAAGAAAATTACCGGAGCATTCGTTAAAATATTAAATAGTATTGGTGTTCGTTTTGCAGTTTTAGGAACTGAAGAAGGCTGTTCGGGTGATCCTGCGCGCAGAGCGGGTAACGAATTTTTATTTCAAATGCTCGCAGCAAATAATATTGCAGTATTGAATGGATATGGCATTAAAAAAATTGTTACCACTTGCCCACATTGCTTTAATACACTCAAAAATGAATATCCCGAATTGGGAGGTAGTTATGATGTAATGCACCATACATCGTTTTTACAAAAACTTATTGATGAAGGTAAATTAATTGTTGAAGGTGGCAGTTTTAAAGGAAAAAAAATTACTTATCACGATTCCTGTTATTTAGGTCGCGCAAATCAAATTTATGAGGCTCCAAGAGCAGTATTAGAAAAGTTAGATGGTGAGTTGGCTGAAATGAAAAGCTGCAAATCGCGGGGACTATGCTGCGGAGCCGGTGGTGCACAAATGTGGAAAGAAGCAGAACATGGTTCCAAAGAAATAAATATAGAACGCACAGAACAAGCATTGGAGCTGCAACCTGACATTATTGCAAGTGCTTGTCCTTTTTGCAATACCATGATGACCGATGGCGTTAAAAACAAAAACAAAGAAGATGAAGTTAAAGTTTTTGATGTTGCTGAGTTAATTGCCATGGCAAATCATCTTATTTAAGTAGCCAAATTGTAGTTATAAATTTTAACATTTTATTTTAAATTATAACATCGCACGCTCCATCTTATAATTTAATTAAAACTAATTTTGTTTATGCAAAGTACTGCAAGTTATTCACCTAATGCAAAAGTTTGGGTTTACCAAGCTTCACGTCCCTTTTCGCACGAAGAAATTATCCTTCTCAATAATAAATTAGCTTCTTTTGCCGTTCAATGGACTGCTCACAACAAACAGCTAAATGCGATGGGTGAAGTTTATGCAGATCGGTTTGTTATTTTAATGGTTGATGAAACGCATACTGCCGCGAGCGGATGTTCAATCGATTCATCAGTGCATTTTATTAAAGAACTGGAAAATCAGTTTAATGTGTCACTATTTGATAGAACCATTATAAATTTTCAATCACCATCTGGCATTCAAACCATAGCATTAAGCGATTTAGCTAATAGTCTTATCAATGGAACCATAGCCTCCGATACAATTGTTTTTGATCCATTAGTAAATACAAAGGCTGCTTTCGATTCCTCCTTTAAAACGGCTCTACTAAATACCTGGATGAAAAATTTTATTTAATGCCATTTCTTTCAATTCCCAATACAACCATATGAAAACTCCAATGCTATTTATCATGATTTCGTGTAGTATGCTCAGTACATTTGCTCAATCTAACGATTCGCTCAACTCCAATTACGTGAATGTTTACCTTGATGGTGTTAGCAACTACGAAGCGTATATTAAGACTGAAATTCCTTACGTAAATTATGTGCGTGACCGATTTGCTGCCGATGTGCACTTAATGGTAATTTCCCAAACAACTGGTAGTGGCGGCAGAGATTATACATTGTATTTTCTTGGCCAAAACGAATTTGCCGGAAAAAATGATACGTTGCATTATTTTGATAATACGAATAATACCGACGAGGAACGCAGAATAGGTATTGTGCTTTATATGAAGTTAGGCATAATGGCCTACGTTGCAAAAAAACCTGGTGCAATTCCTGTTACCATAACTTCAAATATTGCAGCAAGCAGTTCCGATAAGCAAGAAGACGACAAGTGGAATGGATGGGTTTATAGCATAAGTGCTTACGCGAATGTAAATTTGAATTCTAATTATGAGTCGTATAATATCTCAAGTAATTTAAGTGCCAATAAAGTTACTGAAGAATGGAAGCTAGGGCTTAATCTCGGGGCCTATTACAATGCGGAAACATTCGATTTTGGTGATGGTGATACTTATGAAAGTTTTAATAATGGAAGCTATGCATCAACAACAATCGTAAATAGTTTAAACGACCACTGGTCAATTGGCGGGGAAGCAAATTACAACTCAAGCACTTTCAGCAACTACGATGCTAATATAAATATTTCACCTGCTATTGAATATGATATTTTTCCTTATTCAAGCTCTACAACGAAATTACTTACCTTCTTTTATAAAATAGGACCTGAATTTTCAAATTATACAGATACTACTATTTTTGATAAAACAGATGAATTGTTGTTGCGACAAAGGCTTGATATTAGTTTGGTATTAAAACAAAAATGGGGTTCAGTTTCACTCGGGTTAAATGGCTCTAATTATTTCCACGACCTTACTAAAAACAGCGCTGGGTGCTTTACATCCATTGAATGGAGTATTTTTGAAGGACTTACGCTGAATGGATTTTTTACTGTCGACTTAGTAAATGATCAACTAAATTTACCTAAGGGTGAACTTAGCGATGAAGAAATTTTACTCCAACTTACAGAAAGACAAACCGATTATAATTTCTATACGTTTTTTGGGCTCACGTATACCTTCGGAAGTATTTATAATAACGTGGTAAATCCAAGATTTGAAGGTGGTAATTATTCGTTTTACTTTTAACCCAAATTAATCAATAGACATTAGTAAATAAACAAAACTTCTAATTTAGTTGGGTTTAATTTCTTAACACCAATACGCTTAAAACAAAATGCATTCCTTTCATTTTGCATTTGCAAAGCTATTTAGCCATTAAATATTTTCAATAAAAATTAGCTCAATTACCTTTAATTATTTTGGCAGTAATGGTATTTCCAGCATTATCGGTTACAACAATAAAATAAATACCATCATTAACAACTTTACCATTAACATCGGTGCTGTTCCAGGTAACGGCATTATTTAACGGTTGAAGCATAGTTACAGATTGTCCAATTGCATTAAAAATTTCAATTGATTTTGGTAGAATTGTTTCATCAATAACCAATGTGATATAATTGCTAAAAGGATTTGGCCCAAGGGTTAAGGCAGTTGGAATTACGTTAATTATAGAAACCGGACACGGAATGGTAAATGGAATGCCTGGAGAACCATATAGGCATCCTGCAACCCACGAAACCGCATCGTTAGGATTACCTGGCTCATCAATCAATTCGAGTGTAAAGCCATTTCCATCGGCATCTATAGGCCAGGGCAAGGCATCTTTGTAGCGAACACTATATTTTAATTTGCCACTTGGTAAATATAATCGCACCGCGTCACCGCCATTAGAAAAACTAAAAGGTGGTTCACCAACAACATTTGTAACAGACGGAAATTTAACTGTAAATGATTCAAGACTGTCTGCAACAACAAGCCTTTCGCCTGCACTTAAAACGCTGCCATTAGGCAATACATAAATATTGTTGGTTTTGCCATCGCGCATTATCCAACCACTAATATCAACTGTACTTGCACTTCTGTTTAAAATTTCAACCCAATCGCCTGGATTGTAAGCAAGAAAAGAGTTGTAATTTATTTCGCTTATTACAATATCATAATTACATGCTGCATAAGCACTTCCAGGTGTTCCCAGAATGCATCCTGCTCGCCAATTGGCTGCATTATTTTCTGCTGCTTCTTCATCAATTATTTGCAGTGTTGGGCCATAGCCATCGGCTCCTTTAGGCCAAGGGATTGAATCGATGTAATTTACCTGACGGATGATTGTTCCGCTGCTGTTTTCAAGCTTAACACTGCCGAAAGTATTATCGAAACCGTATAGGAATTCCCCAATATAATTAGTTACAGTGCTGTGAACCATCAAAAAAGTATCAATATCTTCTACCAAAACTAAATACTCATTTGGGTCAAGAACTGTTCCTGCGGGAATAGTAAACGAATTAAAAGGTGTTTCATCTTTTAACTTCCAGTTAGAAATATCAACCGCGCTGCCACCATAATTATGTAGCTCGACCCAGTCGTTTGATTCATTATATGGATCAGAATTGTAATTTATTTCAGTTACTGCAACAGTAGTCCCACCCGATAGGTCATAATATTCATTCCCATTAATTTGCTTTTTATGGTCAATTTGCCCAACGTTTTGGGCATTTAGTAGGAGAGTAGCGCTGCCTAAAACAGCGAGCAGAAGTGATTTTTTCATTTATATATTACTTTCGACTGTAAATTAAGGCAATGTTAACCGTATATTAAAATCATTTAAACTACAATTTTTGTGCGTTTCTATATTTTGACTTTATTAAAGTAGACAGGTTTAAACAACAAAACCACGCAATTAGCGTGGTTTTGATTAATATTTTAGCATTTGAAAATAGCAGTCTTATTCATCATTTGCACCGGCTGGTAATACCTTAATTAATTCTATTTCGAATATAATTGTAGAGTAAGGGGGTATAAATCCTTGATATCCGCCTGGGCCATATCCGAGTTCTTGAGGAATAAATACATTCCATTTATCGCCTTCCTTCATCATTTTTAATGCTTCGCTAAATCCTTTCACGAATTCGTTTACAGGATGTGTAATAGGCTGGCCTGACCCTTTGGTGCCATCAAAAATTTCTCCTGAGATGAATTTACCTTCATAGTTAATAATTACCAAATTGCCATCAACCGGTGAAATACCTGTGCCACTAGTTATAACTTGATATTGCATACCTGACGGTGTTACCACAACACCTGGCTTTTTAGCGTTTTCTTCAAGCCATTTTTTGCCTTCTTCTTTCGATTTTTCCATTTCCATTTCTTGTTTCTTAACCATGTAATTGTTTAAGAATGCAAGTGAAGAAGAATCATTCAATTTTAAGCCAAGGGTGTCATCGTTAAGTATGGCTTTGATTACAGCAGCCATAATCTCAGTATTAACTTCTGTGATTTTTTGTTCCTTAAAACTTTTACCAATGTTTACACCAATTGCATAACTCAATGAGTCAGCATTGTTTTCCATTTTAACATTTTGTATTTTAGTCTCTTTACATGAGTTAAAAATTATTACCATACCGGCAACAATTACTAATAAAAAGGATTTTTTCATATTGATTTATTTCAGCGTGCAAAGATAAGGCAAATGTTTGACTAAAACATAAATTCTAAAAATTCGCTGAAATGGCTATCAACAGGCGGTTATAACTGTGTTACCAGTCTACTTAATGACAGGTAATTGCAATTATTGAATGTGTTCATGAGTCAATTTGAACTTTTTTATCGGTATTACCTGCTATTTGCTCCTTTTATGGCAAAATCAACTAGTTGAGGTTATTGGAGTCAATTAAATAAAAACTAGGTCACTTCATTAAACACCCGAATGAGTGAGAAAGTTACTACAGCTCGATGTTTAGATGTTCGAATCACTAAATCAAGCCTCTAGATTTGAGTTCCAGATATTTATTGATGGTATTAATTGACAAGTCTTCTGGTTTCGATATGATAGTTTGGATACCATATTTAATAAGCTCCTGCCGGATAAGGTTTTTTTCTACGGCGAATTTCTGTGCAATAGTAGTTAAATAAATGTCTTCTAAATTTTCGGCATCGTTTTTAGCAAAACCGGTAATTTCATCGTTTTCGAAGAAGATAACTACTAATAAATGCAGTTTATTCAATTTGCGCAAAATTGTTACAGCGCGCTCTATGGCATACAAACTTTCAAAATTTGTAAATAGAAATATCAAACTTCTAACCTTTATAAAATTGCGAACATGTAAATACAATAATTCATAATTGGCTTCAAGAAACCTTTCTTTTTCATTGTAAAGTGCTTCCAAAATTTTGCGCAACTGCACGTGATGTTTATCGGGCGCAAGGGTAGTACCAATTTTATCGGAAAACGAAATCAAACCAACTCTATCCTCTTTTTTTAAGGCAATATTTGAAATAGTTAAAGTTGAGTTGATGGCATAATCCATTAAACTCAAATTTTTAAATGGCATTTTCATGGTTCTACTCTTGTCGATGATGCAAAATACTTGTTGCGATTTTTCATCTTCATAGTGATTTACCATTATTTCTCCCATTCTTCCTGTAGCCTTCCAATTAATACTTCTAACATCATCGCCACGAACATATTTCTTTATTTGTTCAAATTCGTAGCTATGTCCTATTCGGCGTAACTTTTTAACGCCTTCAAAAAAACTAATACGCGATAAAGTCTTTAATTCATATGCTTTCATTTGAATTAATGACGGATAAACAGGGATTGTAGCCTCGCAATTTATGCTGAATCGTCTGCTAATAATGCCAATTACCGATTTTGCATAAATATTAATATTGCTAAATTTATAAGCGCCTCTAATTACTGGTCTAACTACATAATCTATTTGCAATCGCTGTCCCGGATTTAATTGCATGTTTAATGCAAAATCTCTTATTTGCAACTGATAAGGTAATTCGTCAATGATGTGCAATTGTAAAGATATTTTACATTTACTTTCAATAATAAGATGTACCTTGTTCTCGTCGCTAAGCGAAAACGATTTACCTGTTTTACGTTCAGCGTTTATGCGCACACTGCGATTAAATAATAAAATTAAATCTGTTGATATAATAACGGCAATAATGATAATTAATGCTTGCGCCATAAATAATAATATGCCTACCGAAAAGCTAATTGCAAATAGTAATGCAACGATGCCGATAAGCCAGAATAATCTGTTTGTAATATATATGTTACGCAATGGCCATTTCATCGTGGTACGTCAATGCCCTCAATTATAGATTTAATTACCGATGCGCTGTCATATCCTTCTAGCTCTTTATCAGGAGTTAAAATAATTCGATGGTTAAGTACAGCATAAGCAACAAAGTGAATATCATCTGGCGTAACAAAATTGCGACCATTCATAGCTGCAATTGCCTTTGCTGATTTCATTATGTTTAACGAAGCGCGGGGAGAAGCACCTAAAAATAAATCGCCGTGGTTGCGCGTTCTGAATACTATTTGAGCAATATAATCTAATAATTCATCCTTAATAAATACCTTCTCCACAATGTTGCAACAAGCTTGCAATTGCTGCACCGTAATAACTGGATTAACTAAATCTTTTTGTTTATTAGTAAAATCTTCTTTAAATCGATATAGAATTTGCTTCTCTTCATTCAAATCAGGATAGGTTATTTTTATGCGAAAAATAAATCTATCGAGCTGCGCCTCAGGTAATTTATAGGTGCCTTCTTGCTCGATTGGATTTTGTGTCGCAATAACAAAAAATGGAAAATTCATAGGATACGTTTCACCATCCATCGAAACTTTTTGCTCTTCCATTACTTCTAACAAAGCTGCTTGCGTTTTTGCCGGCGAGCGATTTATTTCATCTATTAATACAATATTCGAAAAAATAGGCCCTTTTTTGAAATTAAACTCAGCAGTTTTTTGGTTAAATACCAATGTTCCAAGCACGTCGGTTGGCATTAAATCGGGCGTAAATTGAATTCTTGAAAAATCAACTGCTAATGTCTTGGCCAATAATTTTGCAGTTAATGTTTTCGCAATACCTGGCACACCTTCTATAAGAATATGCCCGCCGCAAAATAATCCTGCAATTAGCAAGTCAATCATTGTTTGCTGACCGATAATTACCTTGCCAAGTTCATCCCGAACACTGTTAACGGCATTGGTAATCAGTTGCAATTCTGGCGAAGTTTCCTGGTAATTTGATTGCTCTTCCATAACGTTTATTTACAATTTTTATAAAAATAATCGATTAAACTATGTAATTCAATAAGATCTTCATTTGTTACTTCATTGGTGTTTTCAATATATTTGTAATGCTTAAATATCTTGCGAATGTCATCTTCCCTCATTTCTGATTTTAACTTGACTTTTGTGTAAAATTCATCATCAATATGCTGCGTAGGAATTCGATATTTATCGTTAATGTAATGTAATAATAATTTAATTTTTTGATGTGCCAATTGCTTGTGATTCTTTTTTAAGAAATACATCCTTCCAATTGTCTGCACAAATTCTAACGACTTGTTTTCATTTGGTTCTATAATGGCAATTGGCTGCTGTATACGCTTGGTTCTAAATACTAAAAACAACATTAATCCTGCTAAAATAGTATACCATGCATAACGCAAAGAAATATTACTTAATATAAATTTTAATGGCCCTTCTTCTTGTGCATCATTATTGGTATTGCTATCCCGATTATACGATTTGGAAAAATCGTCATAAATAATATTTCCGGGCTTTAAATAGGAAAATACTTTTGATGTATAATTAATATTTTCTGCTTCAATTTGAAAGAAGTTAGTAAATACAATAGGATTTAAATGAATATAAAAATTACCTTCTCCAAATGGTACTTGAATATAATTATAAAAATTGCGGCTGTATATAGTGCCAATTGGGGTATATGCTGACATTCGTTTTAAGTATTCAGGATAAAAGTAATTCCAATCATTAAATAACGGTTTCGTGCCATTTAAGGGTGCAAACTGAAACCCTTTTGCAGTTCTAAAGCCTGGGGATAAAAAATTCATTCCCATTTTGGTATACTTAAATGAAGATACTACAGACGGGTCAGCGGCATAGTTGTCGATTAAAGCGTAACTTGAATCGCCAAATTCATCAATATAAAAAACAGTATCATAAGTAGCTAACGGTGCTTCGTTGTGTAATAAAATGCCGTTCGAAATATTTTCAGGAATACTGTTTGTAGCTATAAAAACATCGTTACCCTTGTTAGCAAATTGTTTTAATAATTCAAATGTGCTATCCGTGTAGTAAGGATATTGACCAATAAAAATATAAACTTGATGTTCTGCTGTTTCCGCAGTTAAAAATTCATTGATGTTTGATGAGGCATTCGTAAAATCTTTTGTTGGGAAATAGCCATCTAACAGCGCTGTTATAACTTTGTTACCATAAGGCTCTTCTGAGTCGATTCTGTAATTTTCACTCCAGTTATATTTATTGCCTTTACCACGAATCGAAATGAGCAAAAACACTAATGCTATCACTGCTAGTAATACAACTACAACAATTATGATATCGTTTTTTTTCACTTTGGCGATTTCATTTGGTGCAATAATTGAATAAAGGGTTTACTCAGCGTATTAAATTGAGGCTCATGAATATCTTTTTCTCCATACCAAACATATTCAAAAATATAGGTATTGTTGCTAAGTGCTTCGTAGTTTGGATGCTGTCGCAATTCGCGCATGTAATCCATGTTTGTTTTTTCCTTTTTCCATGTAATTACTTCAGCATCATTTAACGATTTTAAAATCATAAGATAGTAAATCCTGATTGCCAACTTGAAATCACGCCGAGCTAGCGCTTCTCTTAAGTATCTTTCTAAATCAGATTCCATTGGACTTTCATCTAATTCAGTAAGTTGATTGATGAACGTACTTGGCACTTTGTTTTTTGCAAATAAACCAGAACCAAACAAATGCACCAATACAAATATCAGCACTCCCGCAATTAGTAAAAAGCCTAATATCTTTAATATCGTGAAGCCAGAATCTGCAGCTACTTCTGGTATTGTTGGTTCGGTAAATTTATCCTCTTTTTCGGGCTGCTCGTTATAATTTAATCCTTCAACTGTTTTTTGCCATGTCGATTTGTCGATTGGATGATACACCGGCTCTTCCTGCTGTGCAAGCACACAAGTTGTGCTAAATAATATTAGTATAGTAAGCAAAAGCAACTTCATGAATTGGCGATTGCATTTTTCTTGTTAATTAATTTACCTAAACGCTCGTTTAAATCGGTTGCAGTTTCGGTTTCCTCAAAGCTGAAAAACATAATTCCCATATTAATGGCAATCATGGCAAGTTGAATAAATACGGTAAACATGATAATTAATGTAATACTCAAATCTTGAAACGCTTCATATACTAATGCATCAAATGGGATATTCCATTTTATTAATTCAAGATTAAAAAAAGATAGTAGGGAGTGTCCAATACAAGCCATCATTACACTTAATAACAATAATGGGAGAAATAACAATTGAATATTTAGAAACTGCTTAAACAAATATTGAATCTTGCCATAAGAATTGAATGTAGGCCTTTTGTGCAATATCATATCTGAAAAAATGAAGAACACAATTGGAATTAATAGGTAAAATAGAAAATTTGCTACTTGATAATCTATCAATAAAATGCTGTGCAATAGCATGCATGTTATTATTAAAAACCATCCTTTTGTTATTATAAACCTGCCAAATTCTTTCCAGTTGAACTGAAGCTGTTTTAATTTAATTTTAAGTATAATATAAAATGCGAGCCCCGCAACTATTGCTAAGGTTATTACATTAAGCAAAAATAAATATCCTCCTGAAGTAAAACCTTTAAAGGTGCCATATTCTGAGTATGAAAATATATTATCGTAATTGAGTAAAGTATTGATATCGGTTATAGATTCAAAAATTGCATTTACTCTAACAATTTGTATTTCATGGTATACATCCGAAAAACTTGAAATTTGCCAAAAATAGAAACCAGTATAAGCTATTGCAAGCGACAGTGTAACTGTAAATATTGGCCAAAAAAACTGTCTCAATATAATAAAGCTGTCGGCGAATATTGCACCATTGGTTTTAATTTTATTTAGCATTATTTCAGGCATTTTTTCAGACGGTATTTCATCCGATTTCCTATTTATATTAAATCCACTTTTGGCTTTTCGCGCTGGGTAGATAACAAAATAAAATAGCATAAAGCCAAACTCTACTATAATGAGCAATGCTCGAATAAAGTTTGGGGTTTCAGTGTACCGCGTTAAAAAACTTTCGTTAATTCCGGCGAGCACTATAATGGGTGCTATACCTAAAAATATTTGAACTGCTCTTAATCCATTAATTCTAAATGATTGAAGGCGCGTATAAGTTCCAGGAAACAATAAGCCTCTTCCTAGCGTTATGCCCGCTGTGCCCGCAATTACAATTGCTGAAATTTCTAATGCGCCATGCACCCAAATAGTTAAAAAGGAATCCCAGAATAATCCACGTTCAATAAAAAAATATTGGAAAGTGCCAATCATTACACCGTTGTATAAAATAAAGTAAGATGTGCCCAACCCGAAAAATATCCCAAATATCACAGTTAGAAAAGCTACACGAAGATTGTTAAACGTAATGCCGAAAAACATATCAAATTGATTCATCTCTTTGTATACTTTCATCGGATCACCACTCGAAATGTTGGCTTCCGTCATCCGAACATAAGCATCCCCAAGTATAAAACGAGCGAATTCAGGATCGTGCATACTCGAAAATATTCCAATAAAAAAAGCAATCATAAATAAACTGAACGTAAATAATAACGACCACCTTGATTCGTACATTTTTTGTGGCAATTCATCTGTCCAAAATGTTTTAAATTTCCTTCGCCTACGTACCTTATTTTTATAAATAGAATGAAATACTTTTTGTGCTAGCGTGTTAAGATATATTTTTACGGAGCGATTTGGGTAATAAGTTCTGGCATACGAAAGGTCATCTGTTATTTGTATAAACAAATTACTAACCTTTTCAGGATCGGTTTCATTTTCGAACTTGGCTTCGAACTCGTCCCACTTCTTTTTGTTCTGCTCTATAAAGCTTGTCTCGCGCATGTGTTTCCAATAACGTGGTAAATATATAGGTTTCTTATATAGTTTAAAAATTACTGCTAATTGCCGCTTATTTGCTTACTTAGCTGTTTCCCCACTATTTTGATTTGCATTTACGTTATCGTGATTTTAGATAAATTAATTACTTTTGACCACGGCTTGGCACTGGCTCGATATACATTATGCGCACAATCGATATTTTAACTACACAAAATGTAACCATTAACTACGAACTAGCTGATGTTAAGGATAGGATTTTCGCAACGTTTATCGATATGATTATACAGGCAATAGGCCTTTTCGTGTTATCATTACTCATTGTATCCACTGGAATTATCTCAACTATAGAATATTACCTGTATTTTATTGTGTTTCCAGTCCTGTTTTTCTATTATTTTGCTTCTGAAATTATAATGGATGGCCAAACACTTGGAAAACGTATGCTTGGATTAAAAGTAGTTAAAACTACAGGCACCGAGCCCTCCATAAATGATTATCTGATGCGTTGGGCACTTCGTCCAATCGATATTTTCTTTTCGTTGGGCTCAATCGGTGTTATGTTGGTGAGTTCATCAGAAAAGGGTCAACGGCTTGGCGATATTGTTGCCAATACAACTGTAATAAAACTAAACGCCACACAACGCATTCAACTTGCTGATATCCTCAACATTAGAACGCTTGGAAATTATGAGCCAGTTTATAAACAGATTCGTGAATTTTCTGAGCCTGAAATGATTCTACTCAAGGAAGTAATGGATAAATCGCTGAAATATAAAAACAGCGGTCACGATGAAGCACTTGAAAATGCTGCTCAAATGGTAAAAACACGATTAAATCTCGATAAAATTCCTAACGACCGTATCACATTTCTGAGAACCTTAATTAAGGATTACGTTGCCCTTAGTAGATGATTTGAATTATATCACAATTTACTAACCTGAAAGTAACCATTATTGCGAGAATTTAACGTTATTCTCCAATAAAAACGCTACCTTTGCACCCATTTTATGCAGGAAACTAGAAACATTGCGATTATTGCGCACGTTGACCACGGTAAAACGACCCTCGTCGACAAAATTTTACATCATTGCCAGCTTTTTTCAAAAGAGCATAGTGAACTCATTCTCGATAACAACGAATTAGAGCGTGAAAGAGGTATTACCATCACTTCTAAGAACGTTTCTGTAAACTATAAAGGTGTTAAGATAAATATTATTGATACACCAGGTCACAGTGATTTTGGTGGCGAAGTTGAACGCGTTTTGAACATGGCCGATGGCGCCTTAGTGTTAGTAGATGCTTTTGAAGGCCCAATGCCTCAAACACGTTACGTATTAAGCAAAGCAATTGCACTCGGACTTAAACCTTGTGTGGTAATTAATAAGGTTGATAAAGATAATTGCAAACCTGATGAAGTGCATGAGGCTATGTTTGACTTAATGTTCAACTTAGGTGCAACTGAAGACCAGCTTGATTTCCCTGCCGTTTATGGTTCAGCAAAATTTGGTTGGATGAGTGATGATTATAAAGTGCCAACTACCGATGTAAGTGCCTTGCTCGACATGGTTATTAAACACGTTCCTGCTCCTAAAATTGTAGCAGGTACAACACAATTACAAGTTACCAGTATCGACTTTTCGAGCTATATTGGTCGTATTGCAGTTGGTAGAGTTGCTCGTGGATCAGTAAAAGCTGGTCAGCCCGTTACCTTAGTAAAACGTGACGGTTCTTTAGTAAAAACACGTATCAAAGACCTTTTTGTATTTGAAGGGCTTGGGAAAATAAAAACAGAATTGGTTACTTGTGGCGATATCTGCGCTGTTACAGGCGTTGAAGGATTCGAAATTGCCGATACTATTGCCGATTTCGAATTTCCAGAGGCTTTGCCCGGCATTCCAATCGACGAACCTACCATGAGCATGCTGTTTAAAAGCAACGACTCTCCATTTTTTGGTAAAGAAGGTAAATTCGTTACTAGTCGCCACTTACGAGATCGCTTATTTAAAGAAATTGAAAAAAATCTCGCTTTGCGTATTGAAATAACCAACAGCGCCGATTCATTTATGGTGTTCGGTCGCGGTATTCTGCACTTAGGCATTTTAGTGGAAACAATGCGCCGCGAAGGCTTTGAGTTGCAGCTCGGGCAACCAAAGGTTATCGTTAAAATGATTGATGGTCAGAAATGTGAGCCAATTGAGATTTTAGCTGTTGAAACTACCGATGAATCAGCTGGAAAGGTTATTGAAGCAGTTAGTAAACGCAAAGGTGAAATGATTACAATGCATGCAAAAGGCGATCGTACTCATCTGGAATTCAACATTCCATCTCGCGGTATTATCGGCTTAAGAACCAACGTATTAAACATTACTCAAGGTGAAGCAATCATGAGTCACCGCTTTAAAGCATATGAACCATGGAAAGGTGATATTCCGTCACGCATCAATGGCGTTTTAATAGTGCATGAAACAGGCACTTCTATTGCCTATGCAATGGATAAATTACAAGATAGAGGCTTCTTCTTTATTGGAACTGGTGAAGATGTTTATCAAGGTCAGGTTATTGGCGAACACAGCCGCGACAACGACTTAGTAGTGAACATCACCAAAACTAAAAAACTCACCAACATGCGCGCAAGCGGTAGCGACGACAAGGTTAGCCTTTCACCACCTCATCGCATGACGCTTGAAGAAGCAATGGAATACATTGATGATGATGAGCTAGTTGAAGTAACACCAACTAATATTCGTTTACGCAAACTTTACCTGATGGAGCATGATCGTAAGAAATCAAGCAACAGCATGGCGGAAATTGATTGATTGAACTAAAAGTTTTGCACAAAGGTTCTATTTATTGAAACATTTGCCAATTAAAGTGTTATAGCTAAAACGTGATATTTATCACCTAACATGTTTAAGTTAAATAATCAGCTAACAACTACTTTTGCATAGCAAAATTCATCAATGAAAGGGAAAGTTAAATTCGTAGAAAGACCTAAAACTGAGTTTTTCGCAACACTGCGCGGAAGAGTTAATCAGTATTTCGAAGACAATAAGTTAGAAAAGACCGGCGATTGGCGCATGATTGTTAAAACACTAGTCATGCTTACCCTATATGTTGGTCCTTTTGTGCTCATTTTAACCAATGTGCTGCCGCTGTGGGCTACGTTTTTGTTTTGGGCACTCATGGGAATTGGCGCTTCAGGAATGGGAATGGGCGTAATGCACGATGCTAATCATGGTGCTTATTCCAATAATAAGTTCCTTAATCGTATGCTCGGTCGCTCTATTTATTTGGTCGGCGGTAGCAAGTTCACATGGATTGTTCAACATAATGTATTGCATCATACCTACACTAATATATATGGTATGGATGAGGATATTCACGACAAACCAATTTTGCGACTTTCTCCGCACGGCAAATTGAGATTCATACACCGTTATCAGCATATTTATGCGCCAATAATTTATAGTCTAGCAACTTTAGGATGGGCCTTAAATAAAGATTTTAATCAACTGATTCGTTATAATAAAAATGGACTAACCAAAAGCACTGGCGGCAATCCAACTACCGAAATGGTAAAGTTGATTATTAGCAAGGTGCTTTATTTTGCTATAATATTAGTGCTTCCTGCCCTTATTACTTCTTATGGATTTGGCTTTATTTTACTTGGCTTTTTGGTGATGCAGTTTGTTACTGGCTTATTTGTTACAACAATTTTCCAATTAGCACACGTGGTGGAAGAAACCGATTATCCAATGCCTACCGCTGATGGAGAAATTGAAAATGCTTGGGCAATTCACCAATTGGAAACTACCGCAAATTTTGCAAAACGCAATAGAATTTTAAGTTGGTTTGTTGGAGGATTAAATTATCAGGTTGAACATCATTTGTTTTACAATATCTGCCATATCCATTACAAAAAAATTGCTCCAATTGTTAAAGAAACGGCAAAAGAATTCGGTATTACCTATCACGAAAAACAAACATTTTGGGATGCACTTGGTTCACATATCAGGGTGTTGAAAAAAATAGGAAATAATTACGCTACCTAAAGCAATAGCAATTTAATAATCCGGATCTATTTCCGGATTTTTTTGCACCAAATTTTAACCCGAATAACAAATAATTTGAAACGCGCATGTTATTGGATAGAAACATCTGATTTTATTACAAACTACTATTTGTTACAACTTCCATTGCTTATGCTGGGTTAACCTAATTAGCAAACAATTTGAAAAGAGCATTTTATTCGCAGGAAACATCTGACTTTATTACAAATTATAAGGTGTTTCAATTCCATTGCTTTAGCTAGGTTTAAAGCAATATTGAATTGCCATTTATCCAAGAAATTGTAGATGTGTTGTAAGACAAATATATAATAACACATTACCGCATTACTAGTTTTTACTTTTAATTTTACTTAGAGTGTAAATCAATCAATCATGTCGAAAGGCCGATCAGGTTCTGGAATTTCAGTTCTTTTTGAGCCGTTTGGACTAATAAAAAACAATAGCAGCATTAATCCGAATAATCCGAGATTAACATAATTGCCTACATCGCTGTAAGGCCTGCCCATAACGGTTAAGGAGGCCGTTATGCATACGCTTACAACCCAAGCGCACTTGATGTAATCGAGCAATATTTTATGTGATTTGTTAATTGTACGCAAAAGGTAAGTTAACGCAACACCAGCAAATGAAATGTTTAAGAATAAAGCTTGCCCTTCCCAATGCAAAATTCTGAATAATGCACCAATAATATAGAAAAACATAGATATTAATATGGCGCGATAATAATAAGTAAAGTAAATTTTACTTTCTCGCAACATAAGCTCTAATGCAACTAATTGAATAATAAATAAAATAGTAGTAATTGCCTCACCACTTCTATTTAATAAAATAAAAACTACACCAACTATAATTAATATTAATCGTATGGTAGTTGCAGGGTAGGAGTGAGCAGTCATTTAATTAATTGATAGATTAAAGCAAATTATAAATTAAACACCAAATTGTCGCAAATGATGGTCTAAATGTTTAACAGTTAATACATCCCATTCTTCAACTGAAAGTTTCCCAAAAATTGGATGTTTTCTATTTTGAACTTGTTGAGTTGCTGCTACATTTAAACGCTGAATTAAATCAATAGCGTATTGCTTTTCTGAATCAAAATTACGTTCATTCTTTACCACAAAACTAGGATCAGTTGGTAGTTCCTTATTAAAAGGCTTTTCATTAATTATACGTTTCTTAATTAAACGCCCAAATAAATATCCTGCAAATGATTGCTTGGGCTCAATTTCACCCAATGCGACCTTAATAGGTTGTTGAATATGCGCCAACATTTGCGAAACAGTCATTGTTCCCCACATATGTTGCGAAATTGGTGTTAGATGCGCTATGCGACGCACAAATTGGTCCGCATCTGTTTTGTTGAATATACTGCTCAAGGTTCCTAATTTTTACATTAATTTATTTCTAACTCAACCAAGTCGAACAAAACAAATTGTAAAGGCAAAGGCGAAATTGACGATCCAGCTGATAATCTGAGAATCAACACGTCATCGGCCTCAAAAGTTACATTTGCACTTAAATTTACATCCTGCCAAGTATTATCCAAGCCTTCAAAACTGGCAATTACATTCGTAACTTCAGGGTCAATTTGTTGTAACAATTGAACTTTGCCTGTCCATCCCCCGAAAACATTCATTTTACATTTGGCTGTTAATGTTTTGTTTCCATTTAAGTTTAACACAATAAAATCGGCAGTGCCTTCGGCAGGAAATAATGCGGGCGTAATTTTAATCGAGAAATCACCTCCATTTTCAGGCACGAGTGTACTAAATTCTGCATTATTTATGATCCAACCTGATGTGCTAAAAACGCCATTTTCTTCGAACGAATAATTGTCAATCAAGTTGCCTGCTGAAGGAACTTCCTCTTTTTTACATCCTGCTGTTAATGCGATAACTATCACGATGATAAAAATATTATTATATCTTAACATTTGCTGATATTAAAGTTTAAATCAAAATTAAATCACAGGAATTGTTGCTTTAACTCCGCTTCATTTGGTTCTGCTCAACTAAAGTAAAGCTACAAATTTAATCGGTTGAATACTTTAATTAATTCCCAATTGCAGTAATTACCTCAACAAATACAATTTTGTTCCTGTATAGCAAATATAACGAATTCAACAAAGATATTGGTGTATGAGGTAACTCACCATTAAGTAGTGTTAGGTTGTTTGCATCGAAAACGGTTTTAGAGACGCTGTATAGCAGCAATGATGGCCGCTTAATTCCAAATGCAACTCCCTAAATTTGTTAAGTCATTGAGCTAATTCATCCCGAAAGGGTGTCAATTTATTTGGATGTGCATAAAGGGCAATTTGGAATCGGCGATTAAATTTTTTATTATTTCTAAGTGTGTGGTATCGGCTGCCAAATAGGCTTAAAACTAGTAACGCTAAATTGATGGGATGTATTATTATACGTGGATAGCTGATTTTTGAGCGTGCATAACCGAGTATGTAATTGTCAATAACAAAATAGGGATTTCCGCTGGCAGACCTTATGATGTTTTCAGCGGATAATATAAAACAGTAATTTGCAGTATCAGTCAATTGAAAAGTAAAATTGGGATTTACCTCATCATTTTCAATTAATGTTGGAGAAACGGGTTGAATGGTTTCAAAGTAAAATTCAGTTTTTTCACAATTGTTTTCATTTATTAACTGAATACATCTTTGTTGGTAGGCAAGCTTTAGATTATTGCCTTTGTTTGAAACAGTCATTTCACGTTCGTAGCGCTTGTGGTTTATACTTTCAATTATGGTTGTTCGTAATATCCAACTGTACCGCCAACCCAAGTTTTATTTTTGTTGAAATCAACGCCAATCATTTCACCTTTACTTAATCGAGCTAAGTTGGTTACCAAAGTTGGCCTTTCTTTATATTTTTCCCAGATATACATTAAACGAAGCTCAGCTTTTGCAAAATCGTCGAGCGTTGCCACAACAGGTTGATATGTTACTTTTCGTTGTAGTATAAAATCTTTCCCATTTGGTATTACACGTTCAACATCAGCAGCAGTAACATTAAATATTACACCTTGTCCTGCAAATGAATATAAAGGCTTTAATACCCAGTTTTCTAAATCAACAGGAACTGTTTGTAAGTCAGCAACAAAAAGGGTTTCAGGAACATATTTGCTTTTAATAAATGGCAATGTGTATTTACTAATTCTAAAAAACCAGTTCGGGTGACAAACCCATTCTACATCAACTGGTTCAATTAAATTCCACTGACGTATTAAATCGTTACGCAATAGCAATTCATCGAAAATTAAACGATTGTAAATACGTTTTATTTGGGTTTTCACACCTTTAAGTATGTAGAAGAGTTGGTTATCTTCTTTAATAATTTTAGATATACAAACTGGTTCTATTCCAAGCATTTCTTTTGTTAAATAAAAGTCGATCCAAGTTTTTTGTTTATCGGGTTCAATTTCTAAAATGATAACATTTTCAACATTGTATTCGCTTATAATATTGTCTTTCAATAATTTAATATAATCGGCTTCTGTTAATCCATTAAATAAATGATTCACAGAATCTGGAATATCAAAATGTGCTTTATATTGCTTGCCGAGTTCATGCTGCCAAGCATAGAGTGAGGCAAATCCCTGCATTTCGATAAGCTGTGGAATGAGTGTTTCATTTTCACCTTTACAAATACCAAAATCCAACGCAATAAAAACCGGTTTCCCTTCATCGCCAGGAACAAAAACATTTTTAGGTATGGCGTTATCGCTTTTTGACTTAAATCCTGGCGCACAAATTAAATCAATAATATCATTGCCGGCAGCTATAACTTTCGCCGTAAAATCTGCAGGAATAAAAATAGGTGTTTCACAAACTTTAAATTCTATTTGTTTATTAAAGCGTTGCTGACAAGCCTGGAAAAAATCTTGGTATTTTTTTTCGGTAAAAGCCTGATTATATTCGTGTCGTATTTGTGGTATCATTTAATGCAAACATACTCAATTACAACAATTGATAGCAATAAAATGAACTGATATAATTATTCCATTTTTAATGCATTAATGGAAGAGCGCAGAAAGGCGGGAAGCACTTCTTTGTGTGTAAGTGGCAGTTTATCCTGATCTGTTAGGTTGCGAATCATTTCATCTAACTTCCAATCGCCGTGATTTTCGAGTATCGATTGTCGCTTTTCAGGTTTGGCAAAAAGGCGTAACATACCTTCAGCATCAGCTTCAGGGTGAAATTGAGTCATATACATATATTCTCCCAAGCTCATTGCCATCACAGCTCTAGGTAAGGGCACATGGTCACGTTTTTTTTCAACAGCCAATATGTTGGCGCCAAGTTTTGCCAATTTATCCAAATCAGGTTCAATCAATTGCCAATCACGGCTATCAACAACATAATATGGGTCGGGTAAATGCTTAAAGTATTTGTCGTGTTTCGCTGCCTCAGTTTTATAGATTGGAAAAACACCAAATGCATTCGAACGTCGTTTGCAAATATTACCCAATCCAAAATGAATACTAATTAGCTGAAACGAATGACAAATGCCAAAAAAATATTTCTTTTGTTGATATCCGCTTTGGTTATGTGACCATACATCATCAACTAGACTGAAAAACTTACTTTCCCACGCTTTACCTTCTCCATCGTATGGGCTTCCTGGCCCACCAGATGATATGAACAAATCATATTGTTTATCAGGTATTTCGTCTTTATATCGCACATCAAATACCTTCCAGTCAACATCGTCTGAAAACGACTGTGCAATTGCTTTTATACATCGCATACCCTCGTTCGGAGCATTGTCGTACATATCCAAAATGGCAAGTTTTAATTTCTTTTTGGCTGGCATTTTCGAGCGCTAAGGTATTTCTTCTTTAACTGCAATAACTAGCAGGTTTTCCACTTATGTATAAAACAGATGTTCTATGGTTAATAGTTCATTTACAATTTGGTAAAAATATTGTTACTTTTGACATTGTTAAGCTTGTTTTTGAACCGACAAGAAATATGATATGAAAAAACACATGTTTTTGGGGTTTATCTCTATTTGCGGTATTACTATGCATTTATTGAACTCTACCGCAACTGCACAAGCCCCTCCAGATCCAGCTGATCGACCGAATATTGTCTTTGTAATGACTGACGATGCTAGGTTTGATGAATTCAGGCCAACTGGCGCACCTGATTGGTTTGTAGCACCAAATATTGAAAGAATTGCCAACGAAGGAGCTAACTTCACTAGAACTTATGCATCAACGCCAATCTGTGGACCGAGTCGCGCTTCTATTTATACAGGTTTATATTCACACCAGACTGGCACTACTAACAACGGTGAACGATTTTACGATTCGCTTGCTACCATTCAGGAAATTCTTCACGATCAAGGATATTACACTGGTTTTATTGGTAAATATGGCAATGGATTCCCTTCTCCCGTTGAATTTGACTATTGGGTTGACATAGGTGATGAAGAAAAATATAAAAGCGTGTGGATAAAAGTTAATGGTGTTAATGTTTTTGTTAGTGGTCATATTACTAATGCTTTTAATGATTATATAGATGCGTTTTTTGATTCTGTTCAAGTGCACAGTGATAAACCTTTTGTATTGTTTTTTTTCCCTTTAGCTCCGCATACACCAAATACGCCAAGATCAACTGACGCTGGTCTCTATATGGCTGAAGTTGCCCCTTTCCCTGAAAATTTTTATGAATATCCATCCCTTTACCCTGATTTTTATAGAGAAGCTGGTTCAGTTTGGGAAAAAGATACTGCTGCAACAAATAAATTCATTAAAGATAGATTTAAGTGCCTTATAGGTGTTGACGATAACATGAGCCATATTTTCAATTATCTGGATGCGAATGGGCAAACCGATAGCACTTTCATGCTTTTTACTAGCGATAATGGATACATTAACGGTGAACACAGAATGCGTGCAAAAGCACTTCCATTAGATGAATCAATCCATGTGCCACTGTTCGTTAGATACCCCACCTGGTTTCCTGAACCTGTTGTAATTGACAATGAAATTTTGGAACTTATTGATATCCCTAAAACGCTATTAAATGTGGCAGGAATAGAGGACACGTTTAATTTTGTTGGTCATTCTATAAAAGATCTTGCCGAACCAGATACAATGCGGCATTATGCATTTTATATTTATGAAGGCAGCTTGCCAACCGCTGTTTTCGATGTGCCCGATTTAAGGGGCGTGCGCGGGTTTAATGAAGCTTTTTATTATTCTAATTGTGATTGCTTTACTGAAGAATATTATGATTTTAACGCTGACCCTCAACAAAATCAAAATCAAATATTAAATCCCGATTACTATCAAAAGGTAATTGAATATCGCCAAATTCTGGATAGTATGCGATTAAGTTATAATGATACTATGCCTTTGTTAATGACTGTCTGTAAGTTAGTTGGAGCTTTTGAAGTGCCCGATGAAATTGATAATGATTGCGATGGAATAACAGATGATAGCTTGTTTGCTTTCGTTAGATATTTAGACGCAGATATGGATGGTTTTGGTGATGCCGATAGCAGTATTATTGTTTTTGGAGAACTGGCAGGTTATGTAAATAATAATTTAGATTGTATCGATACCTTAAATAGTATTAATCCAGCTTCAGCTGAAATATGTGATGGTATTGATAATGATTGCGATGGCTTAATTGATGACGGAGATCCAGATATCATTGGTCAACAAATTTGGTATGCTGATTTCGATTTTGATGGGCATGGAGATGCAGCAACTGCGACATTGTTGTGTTTTGCACCTCTAAATTATATTTTGTTAAATGGTGATTGTAATGATGCAGATTCATTAATTACAATTGGTGGAACTGAAATTTGTAATTTGTTGGATGATGATTGTGATGGGTTAACTGACGATAATGACCCTGATGTAATAGGCCAAACTATTTATTATCGTGATTTCGATGGTGATGGATATGGCGATTTAACAACGTCAATTTCAATCTGCGTTTTGCCAATTGGATATACATTAGATCAAACCGATTGTAATGATTTAAATATTAATATTAATCCATTAGCCGCAGAGGTATGTGATGGCGTTGATAATAATTGTGATGGGTTAATTGATGATGCAGATCCGCTTGTAATTGGCATGACTGACTGGTTTATTGATGCCGATTTGGACGGATTCGGGAGCGCTGATAGTATGTTCACTAGCTGTTTTCTGCCATTTGGTTTTGCAGATAATACAGACGATTGTAACGATGCTTCCGCTTTGATAAATCCTACTAAATTAGATATTTGCGATTTGATTGATAACGATTGTGATTTGCTTATCGATGAAAATATTGTTGTTCCAATAATGACTCCTGCAACTAGTTTAATTTTCTGCACAGGTGGTCAAGTTCAATTTTCTGCAACACCAATTATATCTGGGTTTACTTATAAATGGTATAAAAATGGTGTATTGATTCCTGGAGCAACAGCTGCTACCTACACCTCTACAGCAACAGGAAGTTATAAAGTTGAGTATAGAGCGCCTGCAGGGTGCATTACGCAATCGCTAGTCGCTTCAGTTACAGTTAATAAAAACCCTAAACCAACTGTTTCAAATACATCTCTATCAAACGATTTGTGTTTAAATAATCCAGTTAAATTATCTACAAAAAGCAAAGTAGGCCAAACATATCAATGGTTTAAAGGTGCTAGCATACTAACAGGAACCACTACTAATAAATATAATGCGGTTACTACTGGAAATTACAAGGTACAGGTTATAGATATAAATGGTTGTGCAGGCACTTCTAAGACTTTTGCGGTTGTTCAAAACTGTTTAGACATTGAAGCTGTGCAAGAGAATGGAAATGGCAACTTATATTTATTTCCAAATCCAACTGATAATGTATTTACAATTTCGATGGACGGTTTAGTTAATCAATCTGGTGTAGCGGAAATTCGGTTATTTAGTATTATCGGTGAATCTGTTTATATGGTTGATTTATCATTTACAGATAGCTATTTTGAGCATGAAATTAATCTAAATAACCCTTTAGCATCAGGCGTTTATATTGTTGAAGTAGTTATTAATAATACTAGGTTTTACAATCGTTTAATAATAGAGTAAATTTTATCTCGACATAAAAAAATGGGCTTCTATTATTTAAATAGAAGCCCATTTTTAATTTTGTATAAATATTTATAATCCTACATAACTTTCTTTAATCATAAAGTCAACTAGCGAATTAAAATTTCTGTCATTATCATAATAATACTTCAATTGCCGATCGGCGCCTGTGCCATTTTGTAGCATCCATTTAATGTTTTCCAACTCTTCACGACTTCCTAATTCATCAACAACGTCATCAACAAAGTCTAAAAACTCAAGCAACAAATCACTCGTATTTGCCTCTTCCTGTTTGCCGAAATCAATTAATTTTCCACTTATACCATAACGTGCAGCACGCCATTTATTTTCTTGAATTAATGCACGGTCATAATTTCTCCAGCCAATATTGCTTTTCATTAACTTAAAAAGCTTAGCTGTAATTGCTTGCATTAATGCCGCCAATGCTAATGTTTCATCAACGCGAAGCGGAATGTCACACATTCTAAATTCAATGGTGTTAAAGTAAGGATGCACTCTTAAATCCCACCATATTTTTTTGCCGTTGTCAATACAATTTGTTTTTACTAATAAGGCAACGAAATTGTCGAAGTGACTAGCATCATTAAACACATCAGGAATACCTGTTCTTGGAAATTTGTCAAATACTTTGGTTCTAAATGATTTAAAACCAGTGTCGCGACCTTCCCAAAAAGGGGAGTTAGTGCTCAAAGCAAAAATATGCGGTAGGAAGTATCTTAACGAATTCATCATGAACACCGCAACATCGCGCGATGGCATTCCGATATGAACATGTAATCCAAAAATAAGATTACTGCGCGCAGCTTCCTGCATTTCATTTACAATCTCCTGATAACGAGGATGATTAGTTATTAGTTGATCTTCCCAAGAAGCAAACGGATGCGTGCCTGCTGCTGCAATTTTTAAATTATCCTTTTCAGCTAATTCAGCAATTATGCGGCGAAGTTTTACAACTTGATTTCTGGCATCTTTCATGTCTTTGCAAATTGAAGTGGCTACTTCAACAACACTTTGATGCATTTCTGCTTTAATATCAACATCAAACTTGGCACCATTCTCAATAATATTGTGCTTTCGATGCGATAAATCACGTGTTTCAGGATCTATAATTTGAAACTCTTCTTCAATGCCTAACGTAAATTCTTTAAATGCGCTCATATTTTAAAATAAATATTTATAATTATGACGAAACACTCGGATTAAATGTTGGTTGCGTTTCCGGTTTGTGAGGAATACCCAAAACTGAATTTTTTACATAAGTCCCCCAAGTTAAATTATCTTGACCATCTTTGTGAATCATCGCTCTTTCAATTGCCATTAACGCGGCATGTTCAACAACCCATTCGAAATTTTCTTCACCTACCGAAGATCTTTCAGCATCAGGTGCAGGATTGCAAAAATCAATTGCATAGGGAATGCCATCTTTAACCGCCCATTCAACAGTATTAAAGTCGTATCCCAAAGCATGATTTAATGCTAAAGTGTAGTTTCTTACGGTTTCAAGTAATTCAGCTGACGCAATTGGACCTTCCCACGTATAGCGCAAGTGGTGAGCGTTGCGTGGCTCATAATACATAATGTGAACATACTTGCCACCTAAACAATAGCATCTAAAATAATAATCGAATGTTACTTCGCTTTGTAAAATATTTACGTCGTCTGCAGTTTCAGCATATTTGGCAAAAAAGTCTTCCATAGTATCCACTTTAAATACACCTCTCCATCCACCACCATCATGTGGTTTCATATAGGCTGGAAATCCGATATAATTGAAAATTGTTTCCCAATCAAGCGGGTATTTTAAATTTCTGAATGAGTTTGCTTTTGTATTTTTTGGTAAATCATGCGATGGCAACAACACCGTATTTGGAACAGGAATACCGATTTTTACGGCTAAGGCGTTATTAAAAAATTTTTCATCGGCACTCCACCAAAATGGATTATTCATAATTGCAGTGCCGCTGATGGCAGCATTTTTCATATAACTGCGATAAAATGGTGCATCATGTGATATTCTATCCAAAAGCACATCAAACCCGCAGGCAGCGCCTTGTATCACCTTGTCGATGGTAACAGCTTCCGCAACTATCCCCGGAATGTTTTTACTGTTAATCCTGTCAATAAAAGCGGTAGGAAAGGAGTCTTCCATTCCATGAACTATTCCAATTTTTTTCATAATTAAAATTATTTGTTTAGGTAATTAATGGGTTGTTTTATCATAATTTACCAAAGATAAAAACTTAGGTAATTGTTGTCGCCAACACGGCCAATCATGTTTTTCGCCAGGAGCCACTTCTAAAGTATGTGCAACATTTTTGATGCCAAGCATGTGAGCCATTTTATAATTGGCGTCCAAACATAAGTCGAATTCGGCAGAACCTAAAAATATCTGCATCTTCCACAGATTCTCATCTGTAATGCCAGGTAAATATTCAGGGGGATTATTAAAGTAAACATTGTCATCATAATAACCATCCAATTGCCCTGTTATGTCAAACTTAGCATGTAAGGAAATCATCACTTCTGTAATATTGGGATGACGAAAAGCAAAGTTCAAAGCGTGGAAGCCACCAAAGCTGCAACCTGCGACACCAATTTTACTATAACCAGTTTCTGATTTTATTGCCGGATACAATTCTTCTGCTAGCATCCTATCATATAAAATATGATTTAAAACGCGATCGGAAGCTATGGCCTCTTTATTATACCAACTGTGTTTATCGATACTGTCAGGACAATAAACCTTTACCAAGCCCGTTTCAATAAACCATCCTATAGATTCAATCAGTTTAAAATCACGGTTTTCATTATGCATCCCCATTGATGTGGGAAAAATAATTAGTGGGAAACCTTTAGTGCCAAAGGTTAGCATTTCCATTTGAATGCCTAAAACGCCAGAATGCCAAGAATGCTTTTGTTCGTTAAGTTCCAAAATAACAGATTTTGAATGTGGTTTAAAACAAATGCAAATTTAGTTGAAAAGAGGTCAACTTCTCATGTGAATTTTACAGAAATGGGGTGTTAACAAAAAATTATTTTATTGGTTTGTGTAAATTTGTCCCAATAAATGAAGCTGAAGTCTGCTGATACTGTGCTAGTCGAAAATGTTACCATTAGGTCTTCGTTTTTGAACCGTGATGTTTCCCTTACCATAATGCTGCCTCCAGCTTATAAACAAAAGCCATATCCTGTTTTGTGGTTAAACGATGGTCAGGATATTCCCGGAATGCAGCTCGCTGATATGCTTAATAAATTATACGACCAAGAAATCATTAAGCCTATGCTGGTGGTTGGTGTTCATGCCAACGAAGAACGTTTGCAAGAATATGGCAGCAGTTCAGCCGCCGACTTCAAAAATAGAGGTGCAAAGGCAGGAATTTATACAGAGTTTATTGTTAGTGAATTAGTGCCATTTATACGCAATAATTACAGTGTTTCCCGCGATAAGCGCAAAAATGTGATAGCAGGGTGGAGTATGGGCGGCCTAAGTGCATTGGATATCGCTTGGCATTTTAGTGATGTTTTTGGCAAGGTTGGGGTGTTTTCAGGAAGCCTTTGGTGGAGATTGAAAGCATACAATCGCGGTTATAAAGATGATAAACACCGCATCATTCACCAATTAATTCGCAACACCCCTAAGCGGGAAGGATTGCGCTTTTGGTTCGAGTGTGGCACCAATGATGAAAATGCTGATAGAAATAAAAACGGATTAATTGATTCAATTGATGACACTATCGATCTGATTCAGGAATTGAAATCTAAAGGCTATAGCGACCAACATGATATTCAATTTTTAATTGTGAAAAACGGCGAACACAATCAACAAACTTGGGGAGAAATAATGCCTTACTTTTTAACTTGGTCCTTCGGCGTTTAATTACACGTTTATAAATTATTTTATACTTTGTTTGTATGCATAAATTACCTCAACAATGGCAATACGTTATATTCAATAAATTGCATGTTGGAGGTATTACGCTATTCCCTTTTATTATTGCTAAAAGCAAGCTTTATTTAAGCGATAAGAAATTTGTAAATCATGAGCATATTCATTTGCGTCAGCAGCTGGAACTATTGCTGCTGCTGTTTTATATGCTGTATTTAATTAATTACGGAATAAATTTAGTTAAGTATCGTAACCACCAAAAAGCATATCTGAATATTTGCTTTGAACGTGAAGCTTATAAGCATGAAAGTAATGCTGCCTATTTAAGAGAAAGGAAATTTTTTGCTTGGATAAACTACTTATAACATATCGCAATATGCTGCTAGGAAAAAGAGATGCTTCATTTTAATTATTGATAATTCTATAGTATCACGATTCACACGATTTATTATATTTAACAAAGCAGTTGTATTATTAACCTTTGCCTCAGCTGCTTCGCCTGAAATTTCATCTTTATATTCAGTTAACGCCGATTTCCATGTTTTAGGCATAGAACGTTTAACATCTGCAAGTGAATCAACACACTGCTGTGCAAAATCTTTGGTAGTAAGTTCGTCGAGATTGGTGCTCATTTCTTGATAATTAATGTAAAGTTAATTATTTTCTTCACCCACGGTAGGATAAATGGATAAAACTATAGCAAATTGTTAGGTTAATTGGCAGATTTGATTTGGAGCTTGCAAGCTGCAATTGTATCGTTTAACAAGTTCATTACTGCTTTCGATCGACGCTGTGTTTTATTAAATTTCAAAGGCAATTGCGTAAAAATATCAACTGTTAAATGCGCATTTTCTATCTGCTTTGCTTTGAGGCAAATTTCGACTTGTTGACTCAGCAGTTGAATTAAATCTAATGGATGCTCCTTAACAACCACAGCCTGTTCTATTTGAATGGCTATAAGCAATAGGCCATAAGGCATTGCGCTTTCCCAGTCTTGCAGGGTAATGAGCATTTTGTAGATGCTATTGTAATAAATGATTTTACTGCCCGATATGCTCGAATTGTGCGCTGCTAGCTGCACCTTTTTGCAATACTTAAAAAGATTGCTCTGGTTTTCAATTGATGAATCGCGTTGGTAGTTTTCAACCATAAGTTGACTTAAATTCTCCATTAATTTTAACGCCGCTTTGGCTTGAAGCCTAATTATTGCTTGCTTTTCGGCATCTCCAGACTTTTTAATACTCTTTAGGTTTAAAGGTGATTTTGGAGATTTACCCATGAGCTTTCGCTCAATTTCCAATATTTCAATCAAGTTGTTGTCTTGATTTAAACTCAACGCTAAACCCTCAGCCTTTTTCAAAAGCTTGCCACACAAAACATATTGACCTTTAGAATATAAAAATTGGATGTCGGTTAACATATCGCGCAAGATGGCCGTGTTGCTGCTGTTTTTGTGAAAGCTCCGCATAACACTTAGTACGAGCTGATATAAATGCACCTTCAAAACACCTAAATGTCGCAAAAAGTCGGCGTCTTTTAAACGGGTTTTAAGGGTTATGTCATCTTCAATGTTATACTTGGTTACCGCCTCAAAAATTTGCAATAAATGACTGTTTGAGCGATTGAATCCAGCGTGCAACTTAAAGTATCGCTTCTCCGATTTTGTGAGCGATTTTAATAATTCATACAGTTGCCCCGAAATTTGCATTGAAACTTAGTCTTAATGATGTAAAAGTAAACAATATGTCCATTTTATGCATCAAATTGATATTTAGGTACTTAATAACTTACTTGTTTCGAATTTGCCTTGTAGCAATCTTAGTATGAATTTTGAATATATAAACTGTTACAAACCCGATGCATTACATGACCACTCTAAAAAAACCAATAAATCTGTTGATGCTAGCACTGCTAGGCACATCGGCTTTTTCGGTAAATGGGCAGTCCGAAGTGTCAAATAACGGGGCTTTCGATTCGAAAAAGGCTAAAATGGTTGTACAATATGCCGACGTAAATGGTGATGGTTTTAAGGATATTATAAACAGTAACCCAAATACAAATGTTGTCCAATTTTTCCTCAATTTGTTGCCAAATCAGCCTCTAAATGTCGCAGATGATGGAGCAACGTTTGCACTCAATTCAAGTTTTAGTGATTTTATCTGTTTCGACCTAAATAAGGATAAATTACCTGAAATAATAGTGGCTGATATGCATCTGTCTGTTGTGACAATTCACAATAATAATTCATCTAAAACAGAAGTAAAATTCGCTCCCCCAATTGCCATCGCTACTGAATTTGTTCCAAGTAGGTTATTGGCCTGCGATTTGAATTTTGACGGGAATATCGATTTAATTGCAGCAGGTAAACATAATGTTGAAATATTTCGAAACAATACCAACACTAAGGGTGCGCAAATTGCAATGCAACAAGGTCAATTGCTAACTGTAGATGCATTAATTATTGCAATAAAATGCGCAGATATGGATGGCGATGGGTATATCGACATTGTTGTTTGCACAGATAAAGGTTATACAATATTTATTGGAAAGGGTGAAACTGATGGGTTTGCAAAATCACTCACAAGTGAAGAATTTACAATCGTTTCAGGAATGGATATTGGCGATTTAGATGGTGATTATTTGCCAGAATTAATTTTAAGTCACTGGCCCCAAAATCAAGTTACAATTATTAGGAATATTTCCCAGGCAGGACGTCCATCATTTACGAACGAAAAAGCATTTGAATGTTTAGGCGCTGCGTCGATAGCATTAAGTGATTATAACCAAGACGGATTGTTTGATATAGTTACCCTAGCCAGTGGTCAGGGGTGGCAATTAGCGGAAGTATTTGTTAATAAAACCGCGGCGCAAGGAAGGTTTGCATTTATGGCCCCTGAGTTGTTAAAACTGGATGGAAGTAGATTAATTACAGTAGATATTGATAATAATGGTTATGATGATTTTATTACATCCAACGATACAAATGGGTTAATAAACATAATTTATAATAAAGGGGCAAACAACCAAACTAATTTTAATGCCGTCAATGTATTTTGTGGTGAAGATGGATTTGCATGGATTGATTGGTCGGTTCAACAAGAGGCATTAAATACTAATTATATTATTGAAAAATCGTTAAATGGAGCAGATTTCTTTGAAATAGGTACAATCGCCTCAAATAGCAGCAGTGAAGTAAAAAGCGAATACACCTTTACTGACAACACCATTTTTAATGAAATTGCAGCATATCGAATTAAAATGGTGTCGAAAACTATGATTAATTATTCTGCAGTAATTTTACTCAATCCTTGTGATAACGTAGTAACTAATTTTGTTTGCGTGTTCCCCAATCCTGTTGAAAAAGTAATGAATTTTCAATTTAGTATTAAAGCTGAAATGCAAATACATTTTGAAATAATGGATGCGGCAATGCAAACAAAACTTGAGAAAGCGGAAATGGTAACACCTGGAACAAGAACTTATTCACTTGATATAACACAACTTGAAAAAGGAACCTATTTATTAGCTGTTAGGTTTGGTAACCTGGCACCTGAGGTTTGCCGTTTTGAAAAATTGTAGTGTGTGGTGTTGAAGTCGTGTTCAACACCCCTATGCCCGTTCACTTTGGTGAACGGGTTTTTTTTATACCCGAAGAAAATTGTGGTATTGCTACAGTAAAAAAAATGTAACCTGCTGAAAATTGTATAACATTGCATAAAAAAAGTATGGAAGTACTAGGCGTTGGCTCAAGAATAAATCATCCAGACCATGGAGTAGGAGTAGTTGTTGCAGTGCACAAACGGGTTTATGATGTCTGCTTCATCGAAAAAGGAATTAAAAGCATTATGAAAGATGCGCGTTTCGATGTAATTGAAGCACTTGAAAGTGAATACTCGGTAAGTTTTACAGAAGCAGAAGATGCCTTAATTAAAATACTTCGTGAATGGAGCGATGTAACTGAAATAATACATCTGGCCGATAAATGGGATGGCGGCACTATGATTTTACAATCAGCAGATAAGTCGCTTCAATCAAAGGAAATTCCAATTGATATCTTCTTTCATAAAATTGTAATGCTGCGCGACAGACTGCGTGTAATGGAGCAAAAAATTAATGCACACCAGAAATTTACTGATTCAGAAAAAGTAGAAATGCAGCAATATATTACAAGAATTTATGGCAGCTTAACAACATTTAATGTGCTGTTCAAATTGAAAGCCGATTATTTTGTAGGGGATGCCTCAAAAGGTTAATTACTTGCCATTTAAATTCCAGTCATACTCATAAAATTCAATTTTATAAGTATCAGGAATTTTCTCGTTTCTGATTGTATTTATATATGCCAGCGCAGAACCAGCGTGTTTGATAAAGTCGGTACCATACCAATCGAATATTTTAGAAATCTGAACTTGCTTACTGGCATTATCTACTTTAATAAATGCATTGTCGTTGAGTGCTTTTTTGGTGAGTGAAGTAAGCTGCAATTCTACCTTTTCGGGCATAAATGCTTCCGAGGCAATTTTAGGACAACCTTTAGCTGCACAAACTAATGCAAAATGCACGCGTGGATCTGGCCGCAATTTATTGTTTTCAAGTTCATTTAATGTTAAATTGGAGCCTGCAACATTGTGTTTGGTAACATCAAAAAAACCTTTTACATCTGTTGGCTTTGCAATTGGCATATTTTTTACAACCGAATAAATTACAATTAAATTATACGCATTTAAATAAAAGGCTGTTTTCGTATTTTTATCAATACCGGTTAGGTCGATAATACCAATTGTCGCGTATAGGTTTTTTATAGCTAACGCTTCCGTTTTTATTGCAGTATAGTTTACCAGCCCATTACTGGTATATTTAATTAAAAATGCATCGGCTGCCATAAAAAAATCAGCAATCACCACCGTTTCAGTTGTGGTAACAACATTGTTTTCATTAGTATCAGGTTCGGTTGATGCTTTTAACGGCAAAATTGCCATCAATAAAAGTAGAATTGTTAATGGAAGTTTCATGTAACGCTGCATAGATAAAAAAAATTAAACAATGCTTATTCTGACAAAGTTCAGCTTATTTTTGCACTGTTTAAAAAGTTTTTGCTATGGATAATCTTCAAAATAGAATAGAAAAGTCAATTTCACATACTGTTAAGGCTATTTTTCCGCATACTACCAATCATTATGATACCCTTTTTGGCGGCACAGCACTTATGTGGATGGATGAGGTTGCGTTTATTACGGCCACCAGATTCAGTCGCCAAAAAATGGTAACCGTTTCCAGCGATCGAGTTGATTTTAAAAAGCCAGTCCCAGCCGGAACAATTGCTGAATTAATAGCCAAAGTTAGTCATGTTGGCAGTACCAGCCTTATTGTTAAAGTGGAGGTGTATATTGAGCAAATGTATAGCGATGACAGGGTAAAGGCTATGGAAGGCACATTTACGATGGTTGCCATTAACGAACAAAAGCAGCCAGAAAAGCTAAAATATTAAACCAAATTAATCAATATGAAATAGCATATCAATAAAACTATGGCTTTAGTTGGGTTTCACTTAAATAGAAGTAATTCGAAAGCAGTAGGTTATTTACAGGAAACAATTGATTTTATTTCAAGCTGTAAGATGTTACGACCACCATTGCTTATGATGCGATTGAATTACTCTAGTTTTACCGCAGTTCCACTTGCCGTAACCATTAGCATGCCGTTTCTTATTGTTTCATAGTCTAGGTCTATGCCAATAATTGCATCTGCGCCATAGCTATTTGCTTTATCAGTCATTTCTGATAAGGCCGTATCTTTTGCTTCGCGCAACACTTCTTCGTAAGCACCAGACCGCCCGCCAACTACATCGCGCACGCTAGCGAAAATATCTCTGAAAAGATTGGCACCAATTATCGTTTCGCCAGTTACTATGCCTAAGTATGCCGTAACACGCTTGCCTTCAATGCTGTTTGTGGTTGTAAGTATCATCTTTTAGTATGGTTTTATTGTAAACAAATATAACGCTTGATATGTGTTAATGACGAAATAACAATCATTTTATTTTCGTTTGATGCATATTTGTATATTTGTATTCAAATTCATTTACAATGAAAAGATTGCCTTTTTTAGTTATTCTCCTTATTGCAGTATCGGCATTAGCTAGCTCATGCCAAAAATGCTCTGTTTGCACTTCTCAAAATATAGATGGAGAAAATGTTAAAGAATATTGTGGAACCGAACTTGATGTTAGAGATTTTGAGGATTTCTTCATTGATAGTGTTACAGAATTAGGTGAGATAGGTTTTTGCGAGCGCGGACCAGATTTGTAACAAATGCAATGTTTCAATTTACTCCACATTAATCAATATACATTACCAAATTAACCAACCTATCGATTTAGTTGGGTTTAACCCGAATAGCAAACAATTTGAAAAGAGTATAGTATTGCTAGGGAACCGCTGATTTCAATATAAATTATAAGATGTTCCGATTGCTTTTGCTTATTCTAGGATTACGCAACTATCAAAGCATTTGCGTAAAAAATTTAAATCCTGATAATATCGTGCGATTGCTTGCTTGTCGTAAACCGTGCGAAAAACTGAAGGCTTTAGGTAATGATGAATTGCGTTATTCATAATAGCAATACATGTTGATTTTTGATGTATAGTTGCAACAATATGCTTTTCATTTTCAATATAATACTGCTTAAACTGTTCTGCTAACAAATTAATCTGCTTTGGTATTAATGGCAATTGCGTAGCGCAATAATAAATTACTCCTGGAGTTATAATTCCTGTTTTGAGATTTTTGTCGAGTGCAATTGCAGCCTCAACACGTTTTAAATCTGTTGTTACAATAATTGTATTTTCTGCATTATTTATTGTGTTTGCAATCATCACAAACCCATTAAACACTCCCTTTACTGCTGGAAATTGTTTATCATCTTTTTGATGCCAAGTTGCATATATCTCTGACAAGCGCAACGAATGTCCATTTACATCGCCAAAAATTAGATTCTTTCCAGAAAAATAATCGGGCGTTGCTGCAAATAATGGCGTTGCATTTAATTCACTCAATTTAAGATGGCTGCCATAGTCAACTTTAAGTTTGTCGTCAACAATTGATAATGCATTTTTTGTTACTTGATGCAAAAAACTCGTTTCAAATTTAATTACGGGAATACCATACCATTTGGTATATACCAAAACAAAAAGAATAATAATGACCACCGCAATCGACATCCATGTTACGGCTTCAATTATTAATCCAGCAAATAAAACAAATCCGATAATTGAGTAATTGAGTAAAATTTTTTTGCGAATGCTTTCTGCAGTAACTAAAGATGCTAATAACTGATTTTCTGTATTCGGAGAAATTGCTATTGTTTTATGCATATAATTAAAATTATCGTTTTCTAATTGCAACTGTTAATCGACTGATACAAATTAATTTGTTTTGCTCATCTGTTATTTTAATCTCCCAAACATGAATAGTTCCCCCTATATGAATTGGTGTTGTTTTTCCGAATACGAATCCGGACTTTGCAGATTTTAAATGATTGGCATTTATTTCAATACCTAAACTCATAAATTTACTATGGTCAATTACAAGTGCTGCTGCAACGCTGCCAAGTGTTTCTGCTAATGCAACTGAAGCACCACCATGTAATAACCCGTACGGTTGATGCGTTCTGCTGTCGACAGGCATTTTAGCAATTAAATAATCATCACCTAATTCAATAAATTCGATGCCAATATGTTCACTTAAAGTGTTTTTCCCCCAATGGGAAAAATCTGTTAGCACCAAATTTTTGTTGAACCAAATAGACATATCAATTTAATCTTCAGCACCAGGAAATTTTTGAATTAGGGAATCTTGTCCGGTTTTATTTAAAAACTTTTTAATGTTACTAATAATTCCAGGAAAAAATCCTATTGAATCAGTGTTGAGTGTATCTGGAATCCACATTGCGCATTCTATTCTGGATAATACCGAATCGGCAGGTGGATTAAATCCGCCAGTTACATATTTTCTTGTTTCTGGGTCGCGACTGCTAGCATACATAAATTTACCAAAAATTGGCAAAGCAGTAGCTGCGCCTTGACCTAATGCAGTTGAACGCCACTTAATCGATTGGTCTTCAGCCCCAACCCAAGCACCTGCTACGATGCGCGAATTATATCCTATAAACCAGCCATCGGTATTGTTTTGCGTTGTTCCAGTTTTACCTCCTATATCTAAACCCAATCCATATGTTCCACGCAACCTGCGAGCTGTTCCATTGTTTACTACGCTGCGCATAATTTGAATCATTAAATCGGCAGTTTCCTGACTTAGCGCTCGTGTTTTTTTAATTTGTTCATGTTCAAATAATATTTCACCATTTGCAGTTTCAATACGCACTAAATATTGTGGGGTAGCTTTTAAACCTCTGTTGGCAAAACAACTGTATGCGGTAACCATTTCCTTCAGCGATAAACTTGGCGTTCCCAATGCAATGGAAGGCACGCGTGGAAGCTCGCTTGTAATTCCCATTTTTCGTGCCTCATCAATTACTGGTTGAACTCCAGTTTGATTTATTAGCGATGCGGCAATTGTGTTAACTGAATGCGTTAAGCCACCCATCATTGAATAATAACCGCCATATTCGCCATCGGAATTGCTCGGCGACCAACCATTATAATCTGTTAATTGATTTGGAATATATGCACAAGGGTCAATGCCTTGTTCAATTGCAGTAGCGTAAACAATCGGTTTAAATGTGCTACCTACTTGTCGTTTAGAAGTAACATGGTCATATTTAAAAAATTGATGGTCAATACCACCTACCCAAACTAACACATAACCAGTTTTGGGTTCCATTGCTAAAAACCCGGTATGCATAAATTTCAAATGATGCATTAATGAATCATTTGGTGTCATTACAGTGTCAACAGCTCCCTTCCATGTAAAAATAGTTGTTGGAACAGGCTCATCAAATCGCTTCGTGATGCCCTTATCACTATATCCTTGTGATTTTAAATATTGATAGCGCTCACTTCGTTTTCGAGCAGTGCCAACTACATCTATTTTACTATTTTTCCAAGGCAATGTTTTGCCCCAACTTTTGTCAAATTGATTTTGCAAATAGGCCATGTGTTCTTCCATAGCTGTTTCTGCATATTGCTGCAATTTGCCATTTATAGATGAATATATTTTTAGCCCATCGGTATAAATATTCCACTGTGTGCCATCCGATTTCGGATTTGCTTCAGCCCACTTTTCTAATTCACCCTTTAAAAATTCACGAAAATAAGGGGCAAGGCCTTCACTTGCACTCTCGCGAAGATAGTTTAATGTAAGTGGTATTTGTTTTAAACTATCAGCTTCAATTTGCGTTAAATATTGGTTCGCGTGGCCTACCATTAAATTTAAAACTGTATTGCGACGAATAATAGATTTATCGGGATATAACCGTGGATTGTAAGTGGTATTCGCTTTTAATAATCCAACTAATACCGCGCTTTGCTCAATATTCAAATTATTAGGTGTCGTATTAAAAAAGCGAAGTGAACCAGCTTCTATGCCATAGCAATCTTCACCAAATGGGACAGTATTAAAATACAAAGCCAGAATTTCCTCTTTCGTATAAACATCTTCAAGTCTGCCAGCGATAATCATCTCCCTGAATTTATTTACAGGCATGCTCAAAGGGCCATAATCCTCCCGTTGATAAAGGTTTTTGGCTAATTGCTGTGTGATGGTGCTGCCGCCTCCTGCATCATCATTTAGAATAATAGAAAGAATTAGCACCCGAACAAAACTTACAAAGTCAACACCTTTATGCTCATAAAACCGTGCATCTTCTGTTGAAACTAACGCGGCTATTAAATGCGGAGGCAAGTCCTCGAAATTGGCGTTGGTGCGGTTTTGAATAAAATATTTGCCTAATAATATGCTGTCCTGTGAATAAACTTCAGATGCCGTATAGTTATTTATTGCCTTTAATTCGCTCTTTCCTGGCACTAGTCCAAAAAGGCCCAGAAGAATAAAAATATACATCACAAACAAGCCTAAAGCAACAGCGCCAGTTGTACGAAGTGTAATGCGTAAAACTTTTATGGGATAAGGGTAAACCGTTGAAATTGCATATATGTGCCTACCAATATACTTTTGGTAAATCGGTTCAAACGGTTTAACTATTGGATTTAACATCCTTGATACCAAAGATGTTTTTTCGCCTGAATGCATGTACAAATGTATGATTCAAAATTGTTTTTTTAGGTATGGGTTATAAGCGAGGGGTGGTGTATAAACGGATTGTCATCCGGAAATTATGCAATAAGATAAGATAACTTGAACAAAATGGACATTTTTAATACATTTTGAAGGTATAACAATGATGCACTACATTTCTCTTAATGCTGGTAGTGCATTTTTTTTGCCCGAGTGGTTTCAATTTTTATGCGGGTTAAATAATGCGAAAGTAGCTCATTACTATGGCTGTTAGCAAAAGTGAAAAATGGATATATCTAAATTTATTTAGACAAATCCATTTTAACATTTAACATTTTAATTAATTATTTAATGCACCAGCATTAATCCACGCTGCAACTTTAGAAATGTTGCAATCACTTATTTGTGGTGAAGCTTTTGGCATAAAAGAGTAACCAGTTATCCAGGCAATCGATCCATAAAGCGAACTCGCATTAGGATCGCCAACTGTCACAAAATTCATTAAATTGTCATAGCCTTCTAAATTATTACCTCCACCTAAACCATCGGCTGCAGTGGCGCTGTGACAGCTTAAACATTCTGTTTGCAAAATTGGGACTATTGATGCAGAATAGGTAACTGCTAAGGTGTCACAAACAGTTGCGCCGTAAAGATCTTCTCTATTATCGTAATAACATGAGGATAAAAAACTTGCTGTTACCAATAAACCACCTAGGGCTACAAGTAATATTTTATTATTATTAATCATTTGGGTATCCATTTTCAATCCAGATGCGAATTTGTTCAATTTTACAATCAGGTAACATATTCCCTCCGTAAGGCATTGCTACGTAACCTGCTTCGAATTGCACACTTCCTAAGAAACTACCATTTGCTGCTATTGACGCAACATCTGAGTACGAAGTTAAGCTAATTCCACCTGAAGGTGTAACTCCTTGATGACATCCAACACAATTAGTTTGCACAATGTTTAATATTGAACCTGAATAGGTAACATTTATAGTATCGCAATCGCCACCTTCGCAAGCATTATTTCTTGCACCTTGATTTATCCATGTTTTAAGCATCTCAATCTGTGCGGTAGTTAACGGTTCGTTTGGATAAGGAGGCATCATTTCCTCTCCACCTTCAGTAATTGCTTCAATTAATTTTGAATTATTAGCATCGAATGGATCAACATAATCACTTGACATAATTGTTTCATAGCTAGTTAATTCGTTCGCTTCCTCTTCACCACCAATTCCGTTGTGACATCCATCCGCATTTGCACAATTTGATATAATTAATGGATAGATATCGTTTTGAAAATAAACAGTATCAGAATCACAATCAATTGAAACAGTGGGATCTGTCAAATCAATTAAGGTGTTATGCTGACATCCTGCAACTGCAAATATTGCAATCAATATGGCGATTCCTGTAAATAAGGGCAATTTCATTCCTGTTTTCATAATTTCATTATTCAGTCTATCCATTACAACACTAATTAGTCAAAATCGTGCAATTATGGACTTGCTAATTCTATGATTAAAATCACCCTTATTCAGGATATCCAGATTCAACCCAGATGCGTATTTGGTCGATTAAGCAATCAGGCAACATGGTAGTTCCGGGAGGCATCTTTTCATATCCATAGTTGCCTTCAATTGCACCTAACAATCTGCCGTCTTCTGCAACATCAACAATACCATCGTTTGAACCAGTACCCAAATAAGCAGTCAATGAAATAGACCCTGACGGCGAAGTAGCATCGTGGCAACCCACGCAATAAGCATCCATTATTGGAAGAATTGTTCCTGCAAAAGTTACAGCTGTTGTATCACAATCGGTGCAAGCATTGTTTAATGATCCTTGTTCTTGCCATAAAATTATAAGTGCAATTTCCTCGTCACTAAGCGGCGTCATTGGTGAAGGGGGCATTAAATCTTCGCCTGTTTCATTCACAACATCAAAAAATTTGCTGTCGTATGGATCACTTGGTTTCATAATACCACTCGCCATTACGTAGCTGTAGGAACTTAAATTAATACCTTCTTCATGCGTAATTGCATCGTGACAACCACTTATTGCACAATTGGAAATAAGTATCGGAAACACATCGTTTTCGAAGTAAACGGTATCGGGGTTGCAGTTTGAAGTTATTATAGTATCGGGCCCGCCACCTGTAGTATCAATGATATACGGATCATCGGGAATGTAACCCAACGGTTCGTGTTGACAAGATTGTAAAAGTGATGCTCCAATAAGGGTAATGATTAAAAAGGAAAACAAGATTATTCGCTGCATATTAATATTTTAATAAAGCAAAGGTACTATTAGTGTGTGCAGCTAAAAAGGGACAAATTTTTGACTATTCCGCTATAAATTAGGATTATAAAACAGAAATTGACTTAAAATTATTACACTTGTGTGTGAAAGTATGGCATGATTTTCTATATTAGTACCCGAAATCAATCAATATGAAAAAACTACATTATCTATTTCTTACTCCTTTTGTGGCTTCTGCATTTTTTATTTCCTGCGACAGCATCAATTTAGATGACTTGTTATCCGATGGCGACGTAGCTGCTGCTTTGCGTGAAGCATTAACTATTGGTACTGATACCGCTGTAACAAATGGTTCTGCGCTTGATGGGTATTTCCAAAATCCCGACATTAAAATATTGTTTCCAGAAGAAGCAGACTTTGTTGAGGATGTTGTGGGAGTTATTCCAGGAGGAAATTTGTTGATAGATGAGTTTGTAGTTTCACTTAACAGAGCAGCAGAAGATGCAGCTGATGAAGCAACGCCAATAATTAAGGATGCCATTGTTGGAATTACTTTCGATGATGCCATGTCAATTTTAAATGGTGCAGATACCGCTGCAACCAATTATCTTCGTTTGGGTACATTTTCTGATTTATATACTGCTTTTAAGCCAGATATTCAAACATCTTTAGAAGGAGTTGGCGCACAGCAAGCTTGGGAAGCAGTTATCGATTTGTATAATACCATACCATTTACTGATGATGTAACTACAGATCTTGCAGATTACGCAACCAATAAGGGTTTAGACGGATTGTTTATTTTACTAGGGCAAGAAGAAGTGAAAATTAGAACTGATATCGAACACCAAGTTACCTCTTTATTACAAGAAGTATTCGGGGGAAATTAATCGCATAATCAATAATCGTTTACCAAAGCTGTAACATTTGTTGCAGCTTTGTTTTTTTAGCCTTATGCAATTAGAAGACTGTTTACACGATTCATTTTTGTTAATGACCATCCCTGAAGTTATCGCAGTGGTAACCGGGGTATGGAGTGTTTGGCTCGCCTGGAAAGAAAATATTTTGGTTTATCCTATCGGAATAATTAGTGTTCTGCTTTACGTTTATATTTGTCTGGAAGTAAAATTATATGCTGATGCAGCTATAAATGCCTATTATTTTGCGGTTTCATTATATGGTTGGTATTTCTGGAAATATGGAGGAAAAACAATCCATAAAACAACAATTGCATCATCAGCAATTGATAGTGCCGCTTTGCAGGAAGATGAAGTTACTTTTGATGATACAAAAGCCAAAATCAGCCGAAATGAGCCTTCAGAAAATTTATATTATGCCCTTGGAACTATTTTTTTAGCAGTTTTATTTGGTTACCTTTTAAATGAATATACTGATTCAACTGTGCCATTTTGGGATGGCGGCACCACTGCTTTATTTTTTGTTGCGATGTTGCTAATGGCAAAAAAGAAAATTGAAAATTGGATTTATTGGATCATTGGCGATATTATTTGTATCCCATTATTTTTTTCGAAAGGATTGTGTTTAAGTTCATTACAATATGTTATATTTACATTTATAGCAGTTGCCGGTTTGTTGGCATGGATTAGAAAGAGTAAGACGTTAAATCCGAACTTATGACACGCAAAATTGTATTTACAGGCCCCGAATCATGCGGTAAGTCAACCTTAGTGCATTTATTATCTCAAAAGCTTAATGTTCCTTATGTGCCTGAAATGGCAAGACCATATATTGACACGCTAAGTCGGAAGTATCAATATGAAGATTTATTAAATATTGCGATGTTACAAATGAGTGAAGAAGAGCGCATCAAATCAACGAATCCACCAATTATTATTTGCGATACCGATTTGTTAACCGTTAAACTTTGGTGTGAGGATAAATTTCAGCGCTGCGAGCATTGGCTTTCGCATGCTTGCGTTGATCGCTCACCTGATATGTATTTTTTATGTGCGCCTGATTTCCCTTGGGAGCCTGACCAACAGCGTGAAGATTCGCATCGACGAGAACACTTGCATCAAATGTATAAAGACCACATGGTAAAATATAAACTGCAGTTTATCGAGCTGAAAGGTTCAATAGACCAGCGTTTGAGTACTGTTATGCAACATATTGAAGGCAATACGCAACAATTGTATTAAATTATTGTTATACCTTTGTTTTATTATCTCATGGGGTGTTGCAGCTTTAAACCTGCGACTGAGATTAAACCCATCGAACCTGGCCGGGTAATTCCGGAAAGGGATAGAGGAATTTTATTTTTGCTGCCAGCAAAGGCTCCATTTGCAGGGTTTAATTTTAAAAACCTTTGCTATGAAAATTTATCTTACTATTCTATGTTTATTTTATATTACTGCTACTGCTTCAGCGCAAAATCTGTTAATAGGAACAGTTGTTAATTTTGAAGATGGTAAACCAATTCCTAACGTTACCGTCGTGTTTCCAAAAGCTAATTTGGTAACATTTTCAGACGAATCTGGGCAATTCAAAATTACTTTACCCGAATCTGAAATGCCAGAAGTAAGGCATATTGGATATGATATTGCTGGTATAACATTAGATTGGAACTCTAATACAGAAAAGCCAACCGACAATGATTCAATTACTATTATGATGGTGCAAAAAGCCACCATGTTTGCACCTGTTCAAATAACTTCTTTTCGCGTGCAATCAAATGCTCCGGTAACCTATACAAATATTTCAGGAGAGGCTTTAAATCAAATTAATTTTGGAGAAGATATGCCATTTTTATTGGAGTCAACTCCCTCGGCAGTTGTTACTTCTGATGCAGGAAATGGTGTTGGATACACTGGCCTGCGCATTAGAGGAAGTGATGCAACAAGAGTAAATATTACTATTAACGGTGTTCCTTTTAACGATGCAGAATCGCAGCAAACTTATTGGGTCGATTTACCAGATTTTGCCACAAGCGTTGACGATATTCAAATTCAACGTGGCGTAGGCACTTCTACTAACGGAGTAAGTAGTTTTGGTGCAGCTGTAAATATAAATACCAACAAATTAAGCAAAACACCATTTGTGCATTTATCGAGTGCAGTTGGTTCATTTAATTTATCTAAAAAAAGTATTGCCCTAGGAACAGGCTTAATTAATAATAAATGGACATTTGAAGGCAGATACTCTGATGTGTATTCCGATGGATTTATTGATAGAGCTTATGCTGATTTAAATGCATACTTTCTTACTGGAGCTTATACATCAAGTAATTATACTTCAATAGTTAATATATTTTCAGGCACTGAACATACTTACCAAAGTTGGGGTGGCGTAGCCGCAGAAATAATTGATACTAATCGGACGTATAATCCATACACTTATGAAAATCAAACGGATAATTATTTACAGACGCATTATCAATGGCATCATATTTTAAAGTTTAAAAAACAGGGTGATTTGAAGCTCACTTTAAATTACACAAAAGGCTCGGGTTATTATGAGCAATACGAAAATGACCAAGCGCTGGAAGCCTATGGAGTTGAGCCGGTTGTAGTAAATAACGATACTATTTTTAATTCTAATTTAATTACACAGAAATGGTTAAACAATAAATACAGCGGATTTTTTGTTCAATATAATAAGGTTGTTAAAAAAAATATTAATTGGAATATTGGCGCAGCATTTTACAATTATGCAGGAGTGCATTTTGGCGAAGTTATTTGGAGTGAATTTGCTGCTACTTTTGGCAATAATTACGAGTGGTATCGCAACAATGCCAATAAAAAAGATGCCAATATTTTTAGCCAAATAATTTATGAAACCGATGCCGTTTATGTGCTGGCCGATTTGCAATTGCGCAATGTGAATTATCAGTTTATTGGTTTTGATGCACTTGGTAATGTTGTTGAACAAACAGTTAACCATTTGTTTTTTAATCCCAAAGCAGGTATCACATTTTTACACAACAAAAAGTTTGAAACGTATATCTTCGCCGGCATTTCATCTAAAGAACCTAACCGAGACGATTATGTTGAATCATCTCCCATAAGCAGGCCTGAACCCGAAAAATTATATAACTTGGAAATCGGTGAGCGGATTCGGTTTAATGGATGGAATTTTATGGTAAATTATTACATGATGTATTATACTAATCAATTAGTATTAACAGGTGCAATTAATGATGTTGGTGCCTATACAAGAACCAACACACCTAAGAGCTACCGCAGCGGTATTGAGTTGGCTTTGAGTAAATTATTTTTCAACAAATTGCAATGGGATGCCAATGCAACCTTCAGTAAAAATGTAATTAACACATTTACGGCATATATCGATAACTGGGATACTGGAAATCAAACAGCTGTTTCTTTTCAAAATACTGATATTTCTTTTTCGCCGAACATGATTGGTTATAATAATTTGAAATTTACTGTTTTTGATAAAACTACTGTCAATAATCAGCAATACGCTTTAACTATAAACGTTACATCAAAATATGTGGGTAAGCAATTTGTTGATAATACTAGCAATGACTTGCGTTCACTCGATGCCTATTTAATTCATGATGCCGGGGTGCGATTGCATTTAGCAAATAAATTATTTCCTGCTTTAGATTTTACAGTAAACGTTCAAAATGTTACCGATTTGGCTTATGAAAGTAATGCTTGGGTTTACCAATATATTTATGATTTAACGCCTTCGCAGTTAATGGGATATTATCCACAAGCTGGAATTAATTGGAATGCGGGTTTGGTGCTGAAATTCTAAGTTGGACCGTTTTCGTAAAGTATTGACAAAAATCATTTTGGAACAGCAATAAATTCGTTTTACCTTTAATGTGATATTTGTTTTAACATGAAGAAACTGCTATTTAAATCTGCTTTAGCAATAGCCACTACGGTGCTATTCATGGCTTTAATTGTTCCACCGGTTTCTGTGGAATTCGATTGGATGGTAGAGGGAAATGATGCTGACAGTGAGTTTGGGTTTTGGGTTGATGGTGGGGGAGATGTAAATGGAGATGGTTATGACGATGTTATAGTGGGAGCGCCTTCATACGAGCACGATTTTATAGGTGAAGGTGCCGTTTTTATCTATTATGGGTCACCTACAGGGTTATCCTTAGAACCAGACTGGGTGCAATATGGTGAACATGATAGCTCTGGATTCGGTCGCTGTGTATCTATTAAAGGCGATGTAAATAATGATGGATTTGCCGATGTATTAATTGGTGCGCACGAATATTTTGAAACTAGAACCAATGAAGGCAAGGCTTATCTTTATTTAGGCGGCCCCGACGGACCATCAACAACACCTGTTTGGACAATGCGCGGTAACAGAAAAGGTGCAAAATTGGGCGAAGCCGTCGTGTTTGCAGGCGATTTAAATGATGATGGTTATGATGAAATATGTGTTGGTGCTCACGGTTGGGACGATGACGAAGTATTAGGTGATTCTGGCAATAAAGCTGGCAAGTTTTGGATATTTAATGGCAATGCCGATGGCATAAATCCAACACCGTTTATGAGTTGTGTGGGTATTGTTGAGGATGCCAATCTTGGCGTTTCAATGGATAGAGCTGGTGATGTAAATGGCGATGGCTACAACGATTTACATATTGGCGGTTACATATTTTTAATTGGTGATGGCATGCTATGCACTTTTCACGGCGGCGCTGATGGCCCAGATGGCATACCTGATTTTATGGTGGCTGGCGGTGCTATGGATACTTCATTTTTTGCAGTCAACCTTTCATCTGCTGGCGATTTAAATGGTGATGGATTTGCAGATGTTGTTGTAGGTTCGCCTCGTTTTGATGCAAATGGTGTGTACCAATCTGGTCAGTTAGGCGTGCATTATGGAAGCGAAGGTGGCTTGCAAACAGAAATTGGTTGGGCTGCAAATGGCACACAATACGATGAACGATTTGCATTTAATGTTAATGATGCAGGTGATTTAAACCACGACGGCTATGATGATTTATTGGTTGGTTCTAAATATTACGATAATGGTGACTTAGTTAATGCTGGAAAAGTTGAATTGTATTTGGGCGGACCAAAAGGACCTCAACGCATACCTACTTGGACTTTTAAAGGTTTAGACAGCACTAACGTAATTGGAACAAATTTGGCCAATGCTGGTGACATTAATGGAGATGGATATGATGACATTATTGTTTCAGGCGATGAATATTCAAATGACATCAATAGAGAAGGTATTGTTTATGCTTTTTATGGTCAACCTCAACAATGTGATCCACCGCAACATACTTCAATTTATTACATGACTCCAAATTCAGTAACTATTGGTTGGGATTGGTTGTATGGTGCTCAGAAATATAAATTTTATATGAAGCGTGTTGATGGCCCAGGAACGGAGTATAAAATTACCACCCAAGATTCTGTGCTTATAATCGGCGGTCTTGTTGCGGGCGCGCATTACGTTGCTTATGTTACTGGTAAATGCGATGGAGGATGGACAGATCGTTCAACAATATTAGATTTTTATACGCCTGTGCATAAAGAGGGTGAATTAACTAATATGGAAGTATTCCCATCACCAACTAGCAATAAAATAAATATTAGTATTGGTAACTCAACAGGCCCTGTGGCGGTGCGTATTTTTAATTTGAATGGCGAATTAATGTATAGTAAAATCTTCCAAGTTGATGAACTGCAAACTGTTATTGTAATTAATGAAATTACAAATTTTGCTGTAGGTAATTATTTTGTTATGGTTGAATCTAGTTCCAATAAAATAACAAAGCAAATCGTTAAACAATAAGTCTATTTTATAAAATACGCGTAAACTACCAAACACACACAAGCCTGAATTATGAAATTAGAAGATGAAATAAAGCAGTCGAAATTTAAGGATGAATATCATAAGTTGTTAATTAATTTAATGTTCACCGAAAGTTGGTTGAATATCAGGCAAATTCATTTTTTTAAAAAGTATGACGTATCTCCGCAACAATACAATTTATTGCGTATTTTGCGCGGTCAATATCCAAATCCCGCAAGCGTAAATTTATTAATTGAGCGGATGTTAGATAAGCAAAGTAATGCATCTCGCTTGGTAGACAAATTGGATGCAAAAGGCTTGGTTAAACGTAAGCAATGTAAAACTGATAAACGACAAGTTGATGTTGTGCTTTCAAATAAAGGTATGCAATTGCTCGAAATAATTGACAAGGATATTGATAATCTCGATAATATGATGGCGAATATTTCACCTGCAGAAGCTAAAAAGTTGAGTGATTTATTAGATAAAATGCGCGGATAATGGAACCAATTCAAATATTCCCAGATTTGTTGCCTGAATTAACTTTTAAGGCATCACTCAGCGGTGGTAAAGGTGGACAGCATGTAAATAAAGTAGCATCAAAAGTAGAATTATATTTTACAATTGCTAAGTCAAGTTTATTATCCGGTGATCAGCAAAAAATACTCATCGAAAAACTAGCGCATCAATTGAGTTCAACAGGCGAATTGCGCGTAACTTGCGACGAAACACGTTCGCAAAATCAAAATAAGCAGATAGCCATTCAAAAATTTTATGAAATGCTGGAAACGGCATTAAAGCCTGTTAAGAAACGTATTAAAACAAAAGTTCCCAAGGCAGTAGTTAGGCAACGCATTAATTCGAAAAAATTAATTGGCGAGAAAAAAAACCTGCGCAAAAAACCGAATTTGGAATAAATAATTTGTAATTTTTATTTCAGCAACGTAATGTTTAACCTCAGTAACAAACAATTTGAAAAAAGTGTGTTATTGGCGATAAACTAAAGTGAGCTTGTATTAATAATTTGGTTTCAGGCAACAGTTGCTGTCTTAAATTCGCTGGTTGTGTGGAAAGTTATTTTTTGATGATTTTCAATAGCTACATTTAAAGCCCATCCAGTTTCTGCCATGTAAACTGGGTTTTGGTCTTTATCGTAATAAATGTAATCTAACTTTAATCTAATAAACTCATCCAATTGTTTCTTATCGGTAGTGGTAAGCCAACAAGCTTTATTCATCTGAATTTGATGGAAGCGACATTTTGCACCATATTCATTTTCAAGTCGGTACTGAATTACTTCAAATTGTAATTCGCCAACAGCGCCTACTACTTTTTTATAACCATTGTTATGAATAAATAATTGCGCTACACCTTCATCGGTTAACTGCTGAATACCTTTTTCCAATTGTTTTGTTTTCATAGGATCCATATTCACCAACTCCTTAAATATTTCAGGAGAAAAGCTTGGAATACCTCTAAACATCATGTCTTCACCCTCGGTTAAGGTATCACCGATTTTAAAGTTGCCAGTATCATACAATCCAATTACATCGCCTGGAAATGCCTCTTCAATAACATCTTTGCTTGATGCCATAAATGCATAAGGGTTATTAAATCGTAAGTTTTTATCTAAACGAACATGATGGTAAAAACTATTGCGTTCAAAGTGCCCAGAACAAACGCGTAAAAAGGCAATTCTATCGCGGTGCCGCGGATCTATATTTGCATGAATTTTAAAGATGAATCCACTGAATTTTTCTTCATTGGCCTTAACGTACCGCATATCTGTTTCACGACCTTGCGGAACAGGTGAAATTTTGATAAATGTTTCCAATAATTCCTGCACGCCGAAATTATTAATCGCCGATCCAAAAAACACCGGTGCAATGTCAGCATCCAAATAAGGCTGCCTGTCAAATTCATCGTATACACCCTCAATAAGTTCTACATCTTCTCTTAACTGTTTTGCATCACGCTCACCAACTTGCTTGTCAAGTAAATTATCTTTTAGGTCTTTAATAATTAATACATCGTCTTCTACGCGCTGAGAACCTGGTCTAAATAAATTGAGTTTTTTATGATACAATGAATAAACACCCTTAAATTGTGTACCCATATTTATTGGCCAACTTAGCGGTCGGACGCGGATTTTTAATTTCTCTTCTAATTCATCCAACAAATCAAATGGGTCTTTCCCATCTCGGTCCATTTTGTTAATGAATATAATTACCGGTGTTTTACGCATTCTGCATACTTCCATTAAACGCATTGTTTGTTCCTCAACGCCCTTAACACAATCTATAACTAGGATTACACTGTCAACTGCGGTTAATGTGCGGTAAGTATCTTCAGCAAAATCTTTGTGTCCGGGTGTATCTAATAAATTCACCTTAATACCTTCATATTCGAACGACATAACTGAAGTAGCAACGGAAATTCCACGTTGACGCTCGATTTCCATAAAATCGCTTGTCGCCGATTTCTTTATTTTGTTGCTTTTAACGGCACCTGCAACTTGAATTGCACCTCCATAGAGCAAGAATTTTTCTGTTAGTGTTGTTTTTCCTGCATCGGGGTGACTTATAATGGCAAATGTTCTTCTTATTTGTATCTCTGATTGTATGCTCATTTCATTCTAAATTCGGCGGCAAAGATAGTGAATTCGTGGGCGGAAATGAGTAATGAGTAATGTATGGTTTATCGTAAATGTCGAATTAATGAGTAATGATTTTCAATTTTATTATAAATGAACCTTTGTTTGGTTTGCTGCCAAGCTTGCAGTCACCACTCATCACTCATGTCAGCCTTGCGGACTACTCAATACTTATCCGTTCGCGCGATTAAAAGTGGCTAAAATGATGTAATTTAACAACATTAACCACTTTTTAATCCATTAATGATGCATTTTAACAACAATTGAACTGTTTGAACTTTGCTTTACTTGAAATATGTTGTATATTTACAATGTTAATAATAAAATAGATACACAATGTCGTATTATAACAACATAAATTGGTCATTTTCCACAGATAGAACCATAGCTGAGCGAATTGGTTTATTTGTGAAACATTCGCGTTTAAATCAAAACAGGTCACAACAAGAACTCGCCTCAGCCGCAGGTATTAATCGCAGCACATTGTCATTATTTGAAGGTGGAAAAAAGTCGGTTAGTTTACTCACTCTTATTCAACTGTTGCGTGCGCTAGATTTACTTTCATCGCTTGCTATTTTCGATTCCAAACCTCAAATAAGTCCGCTTTTATTAGCCGAGCAGGAGCTTAAACTGCGTAAAAGAGCTGCCAAAGGCAAACCAATTGTTCCGCAACCTAAATCTGATTGGTGATGGCACTTACGGCTATAGTAAAACTTTGGGGCCACCGATTGGGGGCAATTGCGTGGGATGAAATTGAGGGCATTGGTATTTTTGAATACGACCCCGAATTTTTGCGAACTGGACTTAATCCGGCTCCACTCACTATGCCTGTTAGCAACGCTCAAGGGAGGGTGTTTAAATTTTTACAAAATAAGGGGGCTGATTCAACTTTTAAGGGTTTACCTGGCTTGTTGGCGGATATGATGCCTGATAAGTACGGTAATGCCATAATCAATACATGGTTAGCCGCTCAAGGTAGAGCTTCCGATAGCCTTACACCAATTGAAACGCTTTGTTTTATTGGCAAACGCGGAATAGGTGCTTTAGCGGTAGAACCGGCAATTAGAGATGAGGATGATAAGGCATCGAAACTCGAGTTAGCAAACTTGGTTGATGTGGCAAATGCAATATTGCAGCATCGAATAAACTTTAGCGTGGACTTGACGCATGATGAGGTTTCGGGGTTGACTGATATTCTTAAAATTGGTACTTCGGCTGGTGGTGCAAGGGCGAAGGCAATTATTGTATTTAATCCGAAAACAGGAGAGGTGAGAAGCGGGCAAGTTAAAGCACCAAAAGGATTTTCACATTGGATATTAAAATTTGATGGTGTAAGTGATGCGCAATTTGGTGCAGCAAAGGGTTATGGTAAAGTGGAAATGGCATATTACCTAATGGCGAAAGACGCCGGTATCGAAATGATGGAATGTCGTTTACTAAATGAAAATGGCAGAGCGCATTTTATAACAAAACGCTTCGACCGCGATAAGCAAGGTGAAAAAATTCACATGCAAAGTTTCTGTGCAATGCGCCATTTTGATTTTAACTTATCGGGCTATTTCAGCTATGAACAATTATTTGAAACGATGCGTATGCTGCACCTGCCATATCCAGCAGCGGAGCAGGTTTTCAGGAGAATGGTGTTTAATGTTTTAGCAAGAAACTGTGATGATCACACTAAAAATTTCGCATTCTTAATGGATAAATCAGGAATATGGCGTTTGTCGCCGGCATTTGACGTTTGTTATGCCTACCGACCTGGAAGTAATTGGGTGAGTGAGCAATCGTTGAGCGTTAATGGCAAAAGGGAAGGCATTTCAACAAACGATTTCTTAATTGTGGCAAAACAGATGCATATCAAAAAATCGGCTCAAATAATAGATCAAATTAGCAATATTATTAAAAATTGGAAGCAATATGCTGAAGCAGTAAAAGTGGATAGTCAGCTAACGGAATTAATTCAATCAAATTTATTAGTGTAAAATGTTATTTAATATTGTGCTATGAAAAAAGATTATACCTACGTTATCATTCAATTTATTTTAATCATTTGTTTTTTTCTGTTGTTTAATTATCGAACGGGCGAAACACCTTTTGAGATTCAAGTTGTTTGTGGAGTTATGGTATTTGTAGGCGTAGGGTTAGTTATTATTCCGATTCTGCAAATCAATAAATTTATCAGCGTTTTGCCAACACCTGTGAAGGGCTCAAAATTAGTTACTACCGGTGCTTTCAAATACATAAGACATCCTATTTATGCTGGCATTATTTTAGGTGGAGTAGGTTTGGCATTTATGTTCAATAATTTTATCCAACTTATAATTATTTTCATTTTATATCTGCTTTTCGAATTGAAATCAGAATACGAAGAACAACAACTGCTTAAAAAATTTCCTGAATATCTAGCTTACAAAAAGCATACAGGGAAATTTTTTCCAATTATGAAATGAGCATCACAAACAAGCGGGTGGTTGGTTGAGAAATAAGTGGTTTATTTTATTATTTTTAATACTTGAATAAATCATACAACACCTATGTTACAAACCATTTGGATTACAGTTCCTTCGGGATGTTAACGGTGGGACGCATTTGGGTTGCTAGAAGTGAGTATAAATACTGTTTTATCGGCAAAGAGAGTGAAGATGAAATTGAAGGAAATGATGATACGGTGAATTTTGGTGAGAGGATTTATAATGGTAGATAGGAGTATGGCTGAGTGTTGATAAATTTAGCAGAGGTTACACAAATCTTTCTCCTTATTGTTTTGGAGGTTTAAATCCAATTTATTACAAAGATGAAGATAGATGAGTAATTAGAGATGGAAATGGAAATATAATTTTCACAACTGCATCAAATAGGAAAAAGGAAATCGATGGCTATCGTGTAGTAATTCATTCAGGGTATGTCTATTCGAATGCTGGTGAGCCAATACCAGTTGAATATTATGAGGTATTCGATACAAAAACCGGCTCAGAGTTAAATTCTAATGTTCTTGATAAAAGCTACAATTGTCATGGTTATTCTCCATTAGATGGTGAATTTAGAGTAGTTTCGAGTTTAGTTGCTTCAAATCAATTACTTTTGGATAAGACTGGATTTTTAAATACAGATAACCTTTCTAAAAAAGTTCAAAATAATTTTAAAGAAATTAACCCAAGTGACATAATTGTAATCTTTGATAACTTAGGTGTGGCTATACATTCCTATGTTTACAGCGGGGAATCTGAAACAGGTAAAACGACAACATCAAAGAATGGCGAAACTGAAATAGGTGATTATTCCATTGGTGAAGTGTTTGATATTTACAAGCCATACGGAGGCGTATCTACTGGATATTTTACACCAGTTGATGATAAGACTTATGTATCTGTTGATCATTTAGGCATTCCGCAAGGTGACGGGGTCTCAATAGGTACATCACTTTTCGACAAAGAAAAAGCAATTGAGGAATTGGGGGAAAAGGATAATATTGATAAATTTTAATTTTTATGTTCAAATATTATAAATATATATGGTTAATAGCAATTATAACAATTGAAGGGTGTTCTTTTTTTACAAGGTCTGATTCTTATACGTCAGAAAATATAGGAGAATTCATGGTTGATGATATAAATTTTTTTTGTGAAAAATATGATACTCTAACTGAATTAAAAATAATATCGCAAATAAAAAGGGATATCAATAATCCATTTGAATTTATTTTAAATCTCAGCACATACGATTGTGTTTCGATTTCTATTAACGCGGTATTAAAAGATAACTTTAAAAAACTTAATTGGAATAATAAAACTATCTCTGAGCTGTTTAAATTTGAACATGCTTTAGAACCTTGTCCAAAGATGAAAAATCGAATTGTATCTGATTTACAAAATTTTTATAAATCAAATCAATCAATTGAAGCACTGAGACTTATAAATGGGTTTATTTTAGGATATTATCCATGCCCAATTGAGTATGATTGGAATGCAATTGAATTTTACTTAAATATCAGGCACGAGTAACTTCATTTTGAAATAAATTAATCCAAAGTATCTCTGTAATTAAGGTATGCACCCGACTGGATATCGCAAAAGACTGGAGCCGTAAATATGTTGCTGTGAAACAAATATGAAATCTGTCGCACTTCCAGCAGTTGTTTTTTGGCGTGTGTAAACTGCCATCACATTGCCTCGAGCATTGCTTGAATGATAAGCTATTTTGGTAGGCTGCAGTTTCTGTTACCTATGTAAATATGGGGAAAAAATTGATTTTGATGTCTTACCAGATAATGCCGCTACTGTTGGTTCAGTAACGGGAGATTGTAATATTATTGTTTTAAATCTAATTTTTTTTTGGTGATTATCCAAGCAAAAAAATGAGGAGCGCTTTAAAGAGCTTATCGCTGACTGCGAATGAAGTATTAGCCCATGAGGTTAGATTTCATAAAATGCAGGGAAAGTGTCTCAAGAAAGATTCTGCAACAAACACAGCAATTTATCCTGACACCATATTGGAAAGTAAAATTGCCGGCAGCATATATTCCACCAAAGAAGATGGAATACAAATAATTTCAGCAAACATAAATATTATTGTAATTGAATAAATATGAAAAAGTTAATTCTATTCTCACTTATAGTTTCTTCTTTTTGGTCATGTCATGCTCAAATTAGTGTTTTACCACTTCCAAGTTTAGTAAATTCAGATACATCTAATATAACTACCTTAAAATCATGGTGTGAGTAGAACGATTTGTTTTATATAAATTCCCCCGATGCTATCATAAAAGGATTGAATTTAGTTTATTAAGACACCACTAGAACTTCCATTAATGAAGATAATTATTTAAAAGGCTACTTTGCTATTCATTGTGATGAATTACGAACTATGCATTTAGAATGCAATCAATCGGTCTCAATAGCCAAATAAATAGAAATTCGGAATATTGAAAACAATTCAGCACCATCCTTTAATTTTTACAATGCCTTCCAATTTAGATTGTGTCAAGTACAAATTACAATTTCAGCGTTAGGTCTTTTTAATCAATATTTGCCAAATTTTGTAAACCCTGGCAATTTACAATGGCTCAATTATAACTTAATGCAAATACTAAGCTATTTGATAAATATTATTTCAATAAAGCAAATTTAATTTATCCCTTGCGCCAAATAATTTAAAATTTAAAAAATGGGGATGTCATTATTTAATCCACCAGAATACTGCATCATTTAATTTAAATGAAATTTTCAATTATTCATGTTTTTCTCTTGTTGTTAGTTGCAGTTAAGGCAAATCAATTATTTAAAATTTTATTCCACTACTACCTCGATCAGTAAGATTAAACAATTTATTCAATTGAAATACCGACTTCATCACTTTTAGGATTTTCTTTTCCATTATTGTCCAATATTGTAATGTAATAAAAGTATGACCTTCCTTTTTTTGCAGTTATATCTGTCCAGGTTTTATGTGTTGCTGATAATGTGGCAGCAACTATCGGTTTAATGTCCTTCTCATACCTGTAAATTCTAATATTTTTCACACTGTTAAAATCCGAATTGCTCCATTCGAGAATGGGGCGGCCATTTGATATATAGGCAATGAACCCTGAAACATATAACGGCGCTATACTGCTGTTTTCAGTTGCTACACTATAACTAAAATCTGATAAACCACCGAAATTATCCATGCTTTGAATTCGGTATTCATATTTAGTGGTTTGAACTGCCGTAGAATCTATATAATATTCCGTTTTTGACTCACCAATTTTTTTAAAGTCTGTCTCTCCTTCCATTTTTCTGAAAATTATATTTATATTTATTGTGGTATCAATAATATTATTCCAAGTTAAAACCGAATGCTTGGTTTGTGTTTCTATACTGATATTGTAGGGCGCATCAGGTTTCGTTTCAATGGCGGGTTTCACCGTCACTCCATTTGAAAGATTGCTTAATGCATAACTAGTTGACTCAGTTTGAACATAGTAGGTGTAAAAAAATAATCCGGAAAGCGATTCGCTTTTATCAAAATACACAGTAAATTGTTTATTAGTATCAAAAGGAACAAGTGCAGATATTAATAATTTAGTTGTGTCATATTGAAGGCTCCTATAAATTCTATACCCCCTGATATTTTTTTGTTTAAGTTTAATTGATAATTTAACGCCACCTGATAAACCTTCAGCTACCACATACGGAGGCATAGGTTTAGAGGCTGACCGGTAAATACCCGGTATTTTAGCAGTAGGAAATAATTTATTTCCCATTCTGTCAACAGTTTCAATATAATAATAATATGTTTTTAAGGCAACAGCATTATTATCATGAAATGAAGAATCGTTTTTTGATGCACTGCCAATCAATTTATACTCTCCGTTAAATTTTTCCCCTCTGTAAATGTTAAATCCTGAAATATTTGTTGTGCTTTTACAATCCCAACTGATAGATAGACCAGGATAATTTTTATCATAAAAAACCTGGAGGTCAAAAGGTAATGAAATTTGTTTGGGATCATAAGCCGCAGTTCTTGCTGTATCGGAGTGAGATGCAAGTGCGCCATAAAAATTAAAAGGAATTACAAAATAATTGTAGATATGATTTTCTTTTATAGTTGTATCACTAAATACGAGTATTAATCCAGTATCCGTCTGTACTGCATATCTGGAACACTTTACCGGTGTATAAATATTTGAATGGTCATCGCTTCGCATAACTCTGAAGAAATTAAGTATTTCGTTTCCCGGAACAGAATATTTTATTGTTATCTGCTCTTTATTTGTTTCAGCATTTTTAAACATTGGTGCCGGAAAAGCATATTTACCTGGGAACGAAACATTATTGCTTGTGAAATATGGAACAGCTTCACCATTTGCCATTATTTTTTTTATGGAATATTCGTAGTCAACATTTTCTTTTCCGCTGGCGTCATATATGGTAATTCCAAGCGCCAACCTAATTATCAGCGCATTGCGCCACACAGGAACAGAATCAAGTGTTTTATATCTTGAGATTTTATCCCAGATATCATTGTAAGGGATTATCGATTTATCTATAAACTCAGGAGTATAAGCATTTGCTTTTGTTAGATTGGCAAAAAATTCTTCCCGAGTGTCTGGCACCTCATATTGTATTATTTTTGTCCATTTAGATTCACTCGTTTCTTTACGAAGTATTTCATATCCGGTTACAGGTTGCGGAAGTGATAACGGATATTCATAAGAAACATTTATATAAATTCCTTTATCTGATGCAAAGGCAACCTCCTGATCGGTTGTTGATGCAGAGACAAATTGTTTAATTAATATAAGCGCAATAAATATTAATTTTTTCATAACAATATTTTATAGTTCAACTGATTTAATATCAAAATCTACATTCAAATCTGCGTTTGAATCTACAGATGCATTTACTTTAAATATTACTTTTCCATTAAAAGACTCATTATTACATGAATCTCCTGCAGGTGTATCGAAACAAGCTCCACAATCACTGTCACAACATCCAAATCCAACCTCTAAACTTGCACCTACACCAAACTGCGCAAATCCAGAAAGTGTAAATGTGCCGGCCTCGCTATTAAAATCTCCCATTAGCCCCATTGTATATTCTGCATCAAAGCCTCCATGTGCACATCCAACAATCGCGCTTACACCGGCATCGGCATGCAATAAAAATTTTACACCCTGACTAATATGTAAAAGGGTTGCTTCATTAAAATTCATTCCCACTCCAAAATCGGCCATGTATTTTATATTCAGACTTCCGCTTGCAACAAAAAAATCAAAACTTAAATCGGGTAGAATGGCAAGTGGTGATAATGATCCATTTACATAATAACCGGAAAAATTCTTATCGAAGCCCGGGGGTAATGCACCAAGAACAGAGTGTTTTATAAATATTTCTTTAATATAATTGTCATCTTTAACGGGGTAGTCGCCAAAAACAACAGCAGCAACCAAACTAATCGGTACATTTATAGGATTTACATCACAGGTGCCGGCAAAATACCATCCCAAACTACCAAATTTAACCTGCGCAGAAATTGGACCCAGTGAAACTAAACCTGCACTTATCTGGCCTATAAAATTCAAAGAGCCGGTTAGTTCCTGGATATCGAAATCGTATCCCAGTGAGAAATCACCAAACGGCGTGGGAATATTTGTCAAACTTATACTTCCTTCATTTACTATAAGGTCGCCATATACCTGTACCACTAAATTTCCAGCAGCACCTTCAGTGCCAGATAAATCGCCGGAAAAAGCGTATGGTGTCCATGTATCATATAAGTTAGCATCCATAGCTCCTTTAATATTAATAAGTTTACTATTTTTAATAGGATTAATTATAAACTCTTGTCCATCGATAGTATTTATTGCACAAACTGATTTATTTTTTATTAATGTTATCTTATGATTGAAAACTCCCGTTTCGTATACTTTTCCCGTGCAGGTATACCCTTCTGAATTAAAAATTTTATCATTAATCATGAAATCGGCAATAACTCCATTCGTATTGATGCTGAAATTGAATTGTGGAAGCTCCGGTAAAGAAATTGTTCCGCCATTATTTTTATAGGTGATGGTAGTTTGCTGAACCGCCAACAAAGGAATGTGCAGGTCAAGAGATCCATTTAATGTTATTGAATTTGCAGTAACACCAAGCAATCCGGCATTCGAAATAAAATCGGCGTATTCATAAAAATTAGTGGGAGTTGATTTGGTCTGATATTTTTTTGTACCATCGCTTTTCAAATTAATAAAATCAAAATTTATTTCTGTATCGTTGCTCATTCCAGGCAATGAACTGATATATCCTGCAGGAATTGAACCCTTTGATGTAAGGGATAATTGCCAGTTGCTTCCATCAAAACCAAATTGATTTTTGCCCGTAACAGCAAGTGGTATAATATTGATAAGCATTAAATTATTAAGATCAAATGTGCCTTCTGTTGCATATTTAATTACATCGTAATCAATATCTATAGTTTTTATCAATGGCATATTTAACCCATCTGCTTCAAGCACGCCGGATAAAAATTGTAAACCATTTGAATTGAATTCCCAATTGCTACTTTTCAAGTTCCATTTATTCATTTTAAGTGTGAGCTCTGTATTCCCAATTATTTTTTCAATTGTTGCAGGAACACCCGGATGAATAATAACATCGCCAATAGGCGCCTTAATATCTGCTTGTGATAAGGAACTGATTTGCGTATGTACCGTTGTATTTAATATAAGTGCTTCTGAATTTATAAATGAACCTGATGTTGAAGCAGTTCCGTTAATATCATATAACTGATATGTTATTGCACTACCTGTTGAACTTGTAATCGGATAGCCATTGGTAATAACATAAGGATTCGCTGCGTCAGGATTAATGGATTTGATATTCATTTTTTCCACTGCATCTGTTATCGCCGGAGCATTGATGTAAAGACCGGAAACTTCATCAAATTTCAAGGTAGATTCGTTAAAATTAATCGGGTCGATTTTTAATTTTCCTTTAAACACACCTTTATCTCCCCCAATTCCGACCATTTTAACAGGAAATAAATTATCTCCTTGCAAGGATATATAAGTATTCAGCAAAGTGATATCAATTGTTTTTGTTTCATCAAAAGTTATCTCTAATATTCCATCGGGAATTGCATATCCGATCCCATTTGGATTTTTAATTGAGCCCGCCTTAATTGGAACCTTATTAAAATGTATGGCTTCACCAGGATCAGTTATTTTAAAATGATCGTTTGACGGAAGATCAACAAATGAACCGGTAATATATACTTTTCCTCCGGTTTCGGATAGATGTTCAACTTCAATGGGAAATCCCCATAATCTGGAAATATCGATACTCTTATAAAGCGTGAGATTAAAATTTACATCAGCTGTGTGGGTAATGGTGTTTATTGATATAGAGTCTCCTATTTTATCTGATTGAGACTTTACGGCCTTGATCATTAATTCATTTCTTTTCGGTACATTGTGTAAAATATAATACCCATTATTATCCGTGAAACTCTGGGTTTTATAACCGGTAATATCTACAAATACTTTTGCCTGATCCAAAGGAGTGCCATTTACATAAACATGACCTTTTATTTGTGTAGCCTCTTCAATTGTTAAATAATAATTTGAATAAACGTCAGATTCATTATTTACTATGTTGTATGGCTTGTTAAACCATTCTTTACCAAAAGGACCTGTAATTATAACACTGAAATTGGTTGCTGCATTTTCAAACGCGAATGATACTTCACCATTGTTGTCGGTCTTTTTTGATAACCCTGTTCCATAAATTTCAATTGTAGCATTTGCAATTGGAACATTACTCAATGCATCCGTTAAATTGATGATTATATGATGCTGATTTTTTAATACAACAATATTGCCGGCATCAATCAGATAATTATTCACATTCACTACTTTGGTTGTTGTGAAATAATCAGGGTCTGCAGGATCAACAAAAATTTGCTGGTTTTGATTTGAAAGGGCTGGCCCTTGAAAATATCCATTTTCATCGGTCTGAATATTTCCCCCATCCCCAATATTTATTTGTGACAAAACGCCCTCTCCGGTTTCATTAACAACTCTTCCCTTTACCTCGGCAGCTGGCGACATGGAAAAATTGAAAATAAATCGTTGACCCATTTTTAATTGTGGAATATTTCCCGGAAATACATAAAATTGATAGCCTGATTTTGTTGAATATAAAGTAAGGCTCTTTTCAGATAAAGGGAAATTAGAAAAATTATAATAACCCGAGACTGATGTTTTTGTTGTAGCAAATGATAGGGAATTCTCTTTAATGGTTAATGTAGCGTCACCCACCATGTTGGAAGTATTATCACTTCTGCTAACATACCCATTTATTGATGGATTTAGCGCATCTGCATTAAATGTTGTTTTTACGTTTGCATAAATGTATTCAGCATTCCATTTTGCTTTATCCGGCGATTGAGCAGCAGTTGGATCAACTTCTATCGTTGAACCATAGGGTGTGTTGTTCCAGGAAAAATTTTCAAACCACATCGAATAATAATGAAGTTTGGGATTTATTGACGGGTCATCCGAAGAATAGGCGGAAATGACATAATTATCATTTGGTCCGAAATTTTTTACTAACCTGCTAAATGTAACTTCACCAGCTGCATTTGTAACGCCTTCACATATTTTTTCACTGTCAAAATACGATTCCTCTATAATGTCACCTCCCTCATTTTCCGGAACACCAAATGGCCTCTCAGTCCGCCATAATTTCACAACCAAACCTTCAAGTTCATCTTTATTAAACTCATCATCATTTCCATTTCCTGAAATGGTAGCAGTTAATGAATAACTCCTTACGTTTACAACAATTGGATCGTTAAGCTGTTTAGCTTCTCCGGCTTTTAATTCAATTACTGTTTCACTGTTTGTAAAATAATCACTTTCTGTTAAAATTCTAACATAACAATATAATTTTCCCTGATATGTATGAGGTGGATATGCTTCTTCTTCTTTTGAAAAAGAACCACTGTCATTAAAATATTGATCATAGTATCCATGATCACGTATTGTAAAAGAAGCATTTTCGTTTACCAATCCTAATTCGGTAAGGTCAGAGAATGAAAAAATATAATTCCCTGCGTCATCAGTTGTAGTAGTCGTTATTTCAGAGAGATTGCCAGTTACATCCGCATCTGCTGAACCAGCATAAGGTATATTAATAATATTGCCATCGCCTTTATCAATTGCATATTGCCGGACTAATTTAATTGGCTGGTTTTTAAACGGATATAATTCTGTTTCTCCCGGATCAGCAAACATATATTTCATATTTCCACTCAAAACTGTAGTAACAGATGTTAATTCCTTACTCGTAGATTCAAATGGGACCAATGGGGTAATATATTCTTCATTAAAGAATGCCACATCAGTTGTTTCCCAAGGTGGACTGGTTGAAGGATCTTCAATATACCGGAACTCAAATTGATATTGCATTTTTGATTCATCAAATTTTTGATCTACGGGTGTTATTTCAAGAATATAATGATCTGCCGGGCCTATATTCTTTATCAATCCAGGAATGATAATTTTCTTATCATTGGTAACGCCATGATAAATATATTCAAGGCCATTTTCCGCTGAATTTAATTTCTCCTTATTGCCCTCCTCATCCGGTACACCAAAAGGAACATAATCCCTGTAAATATCCACATTGAATTCATCCCTATTATCTATTGCGGGATTTGATTCGAGCTCATTCAATTCATAAAGTGTAATTGGATCTGTCATTTCAAAAACTGCTGAATTAGCATCTACAATAATTCCATTATTTGGAGTGCTGTTAATTAGTTGGCTTAAATCCCTGTTATTATCCGATGGGTCATCATCTTTAAGTGTTTTGAAAAAAATTGCAGTTTGTTCCTGCGAAAATGATACTTCTTCAACACCTTGTTCAGAATAGAGTGGCATATAATATGCAGTCAGGTCTTCAGAACCATGCGTATTTAATGAAAATTCGAGTCTAAAATCTTTTGCCTTTGAAAGCAATTCACCAGTATTAAAGGTCGATCCCCACATTATTTGGTTTTCATCAAATGTTATTTTAGGATTGCAATAATATTCACTCTGTATATGTAACATCAGTACTTTGTGAAGGTCACCGGTAGCAGTTGGGTTATTATTATATGCCGTTGATTCAAAAGAATAATTATTAGAAAAATAACCTAATGTTTCCATGGAGGAAAAATTAAAATTAAAATTTCCTGAATTGTCGGTAATTGCCGTACCAACTGTTATAAATCCAGAATTAATTCCACTGCCATTGTCAATTGGATATAATGATTCCTTTTTTGTTTCATAATCTATTGTTTTTACAGCATAAATTAGTTCAATGGGCATATTTTTCATGGGAAAAGAATTCGTTTGGCCCTCCGATTTTAAATAATATTTCAGTTTCCCGGATACTGTATATCCCTGTGTAGAAATTAATGAAATAATTTCAACTTCGTTTTCCTGTTCAAAATATATAATTGGTAATGGCGCTGATCCGTAAACAAACGTGCAGACTTCGCTCTCCCCATTATTAATAAATGTGGTTTCCCCTTGAGGATCAATGGCAGTTATTACGAGCGCATATTTTTTCCCAAGTTCAAGAGTTGGTTGCCCAGGACCGTAAACAAATGAATAACCATATACAGTTTGTTCAAAAAATGGTGGAGTGGTAGCAGAATGGATTGCGTCATATGGATTGCGTTCGGCGGGGAAAACTTCCGCAATTTTTAATTGGTATTGTGTCGTTACAGGGGCACCTATAGCCGGGGTCCAAGAAAAAACAATTGTTTGTGGATTTATCGTCTGAATAGTATCACCACATATTGGGCTTGTAATAATTGACGACTCAATAAATCTAACATTAAAAAAACCGCATCCCGGAGGGTCGGATAATAATTCATTTGTGTTATGATCATATGCTTCAACACAAACTGTATAATACCCTTCAGGAAGTGCTTGATTGCTGACCAGTAAATTTCGATCCATTCCGGTGATTAGCGCCCTGTTGAAATTAAAATAGGGTTCAAGGTCATTACCATATAATACTAGCGTTTGACCTGCATTAATTGTTATAAATGTTGCTGGTATGATATCAGGATTTGAAGTTATGCTTACTCCATTGTCTCCTGAAATACTTCCCCTTAAATAAATTTCCTCACTGGAAGTTCCGGTATTAGTAACGGTAACTACCAAAGTGCTTCCATAATTTATATAATCATTAAGATGGAGGGGATAAGGGGGATTGATTAAAACATTTATTGCTATTTGGGCCTTAACTCCTAATTGAGCTATAAGAATAAATGTAATGATTAATAATTTTTTTAATGAATTATTTTTTTTCATAGTCTAAAAAATAAAAATATAATTAATATTATTCGTGATCTCTGAATAGGAGACAACATTATCGGATGTTGAATTAAAATTTATAGTGGCAACGGATAAACTGAGTTTATGTTGTTTTTTTATTGTATAACTTCCGCCAAGGTTTACATTTTTGATTTTTCCGGATGCCACCCCGTTTAAACGTGTTGTATTAAAGGTTAAATTCGAATAAACATTCAATATGTTTTTTAAAAATGTTTTATTTAATCCAAATGAAAGCCCTGCAAAGCGGGTGTCATTTATCGAATTAATTACGATGTTTGAATTATAGGATAAGGTCAATCCGCCATTATAAGGTAAATAAGTGAAATTATAGGAGATATTAAGGTTTTTGGTATTGTATTCAGTGAGCATGGCAGTAAATGGATTTTTATCCTGCAATGTTATCCTACTGACAACAACAACGCCAGTATGGATTGTTTTTTTGCTGATGTATGAATAACGTGGCATGAGTGTTAAATTCTGAGAGATTAAAGCAATTTTTGTTGTATCATTTAATTGCATCAATGAAGCTTTTTGCCCCAATGAATAATTAGAATAGTTGAGGTTCATGCCATAATTCGGTTTAGGATTTATGGAAACTGCCAGTGAGCCAATAAGGTAGCTATTAGTAAGGGATTGTGATTGGGTAAGATTGTCCTGCTGCAATCCTATGCTTCCGTTAAAATATATCTTTTTTTTCCATGTTTTGAAATTTGTGCTAAGTGTTAAATTTTGTATATCGCTTAAAAAGAAATAGGCCCCCATACTTTTATATTCAGGCGAGATTCTTTTATATTTAATTGATGTGGAATATTTTTTTTCAGTGAACACTAAAGACATTTCACCTGCGGATAATAATTGAGTAGTACTATTTACTATTATAATCCCATCGAGCGCTTTCTGAATCTTTTGAAGGTCAACGCTGTTGCTAAAAATTTCGTCGTTTAACTTTATATCATTTGTATAAATACTTAAGTTGTATTCTGCAGCTAGTGCAAGCTTTTTCCCGATACGTTGTGCTGTTTTTAATCCTGTAACAAGGTTTGCCGCCGGTGTAATTAAAAATGAAGTAGTATCGTAATTTAATGAATTAGGGTTATCAGACACATTTAAGACAATAAGGTCAAAATATTTACTTTTGGAACCTATGCCAATTTTTATGGCATAACCCTTACGTTCAAAAGCGGGGTCAGCAATAAAATTATCAATTGTATCTATGGCGGTTGCTCTTGTAAATCTTCCATACAAAGCACTGAACCTGAATTTTGAAGGCATAAGGTCTATTCCTGCACCTAAGAAAGTATGTCCCGCAAGTGAATAAGTAGAAAAGGAAAGATTTCTATAGCCGGCATGTGCCGTTACCCATTTATATGCAGGGCTTAACCCGAATTGATTAAAAGGTTGTTGGAATGACCTGTTTTGCTCACTGATTATAAAACTGACAGGAACATTGAATTTATGTAGTTGTAAATTAATATTGCCGCCAACATAAGCAGAAAATGGAGTTCTATGAGGTGCAATTCCATTTGACCCATAAATATAAGTGCCTGTGTAAAGATTACCTGATAACCGTATCTTTATTTCCTTGAGATCAATTGCTGTAGTATCTGTATTATTGATAATGGAATCATTAGAAAAAAAGTTTGAATTATTTTCTGCCAATGCCACAGCTGGGCCTAAAATAATGACTATGATTGTAAGTGAAATGAGTCTGAAAATATTGTATTTAGTATTGTTCATTAGCGGTAATTCTGTTAGGATTTAATCTGAGTGTAAAATTCGGATTGATTTAAAGTAAGCGTAATACCCAATTTGGTTACATGAAATCTACTAAATTTGTGCAAATGTTAAATTTATGAGGGCAATCGGTCTTGTATCAATATTACTTATGTCAATATGTCTGTCAGCGCAAACAGAGGTTAATTTCAGTCATTTGAACACCTTAAATGGATTGCCAGATAATTCAGTAATTGATATAGTGGAAGATGATCGCGGCTACATATGGTTAGCAACGCGTGACGGGCTGGCTAAATTTAACGGTAGGGAAACAGTAAATTACCGTCATATCATGGGAATAAATTCAATTTCAAATTCAAGTATTATAACAATTGAAAAAGATTTGAAAGGTAATATATGGGTTGGAACTTTTAATGGATTAAATGTTATAAATACTTCAGATAATTCTATTGTTAACCTTGAAACAAAATCTACTGAATATGTTGCGGAAGCAAGAAGTATCACTGATTTGCATTGTGATAAAAAGGGAAGGATGTGGATTGGAACAGGTGCAGGGTTATTTCTCTTTCATCCGAATGATAGTTCATTTGAATTAAAATTGCAGATGCCTATCATTAATCGTGCTGAAAATTTGGCCACTGTTTGTTATAAGGGAATTGATGACGACAAATATGGAAATATTTATTGTGCGATAGGTGGACGAATATTCCAGTCTGTAGATGATGGTACTACATTTAAAAAATTAGACCTTCAGCATCAGGAGATTTTGCCCAATGGTGAGGTATGGCTATCTGCAATTAAAGTAATTGATGACTATTTATGGTATGGTGATTGGGGCTTTTCGCACTTTTACAGAAGAAATATAGAAACCAATGAACAAGAGGAGGTCATATTTCAGCCTTCCGTGTTTCAAAACGCAAAAGAGGTGGCAAGAGATTTTGATTGGGTGGGAAATGAGGTTTGGGTCTCTACCTATTCTACATATGGTCAAGCTGGTACAGGAGGCATTTATATTTATGACCTCGAAGGAAATTTTAAAAGACATTTATTACATTCAAAAGAAATTAGAGGTTCTATCTCTAATAATCGCGTTTATGCCCTATACGAATCTTCTGATGGTACAATATGGTTAGCTACTGAAGCTGGTGTTGACTATTTAAATGCTGGGAGCAATAACTTTGATTCATTTGGAAATGACTTAAGTAATCCGTCATCCTATCGCGGAGGATATATATCGAATATATGCCAGGATATCGATGGCAATATTTGGATAGGTGGTGATAACAAAGGGGTATCTCTATTTAACGAAAGTGATGGTTCATTCAAATATTTCAAGGCATCAAACAATAAAAGCACATCTGCAATTACTTCTATTGCAGCTATGCATGCTGGCAGTAACGGTATATTATGGTTATCTGATCATGAAAAAATTATACAGTTTGATACCCGAAAAAATGAATTTATAAAAAATCCAGATGGATCGCTTTTGACAATTTATTCAAGTGATACATCGGTTGTTTGTCTGGCAGAAGATAAAACTGGAAATATATGGATGGGTTTGTGGCAATCGGGTTTGATAAAGTATGATCCAATAAGTAAGAATCTGACAAAATATTCTGTTTATAACAAAGATAAGGAACATTTTATTCCTGAGGACTGGCCTGCAACGTTAAAAATTAGTAATAATACGCTCTGGGTTGGATATAACCATTTTGGTGGCCTCGCAAAAATTAATCTGGATACGTGGGAATATCATTATTATACTGGTGATAATACCAAATTTAGTGATGCTACTTTTACTTCAATGGTTGAAGACATAAGAGGCAATATGTGGTTGGTATCTAAATCAGGCGGAGTTAATGTATTGAATATAAAATCAGGAGAAGTGCGCTACTTTGGAATTTTGGAGGGAATGAATACAGAGAAAATTTATGGCGCAATGATTCATCCTGATCAAACCTTTTGGTTTAGCACTGCAAATGGTTTAGCGCATATAGATCCTAAAAACGGGTTTGTTGAAAATTTTAACGCACACAATGTTTTAAACGATGCAAAATTAAATGCGTCGGCTTATTGTCTTACTCGGTCAGGTAATATCCTGCTGGCAAGCGGCGAAAGGTTACTTTCTTTTTCAATCAGCAGGAACAAAGGTGTCAAAAAAACAGATATTTTTTTAACAACAATTACTGTGAACGGCAAACCGTTTTCACTAAAAAAATATCAACAAGATCTGGAGTTTAAATATACAGAAAATAATCTCTCATTTGAATTTGATCAAATCAATTTTATTGATGCAAATGCCGACCGATATACGTATATGTTGGAAGGTTATGATAAAGAGTGGATTAATGCCAGCACCCGCAAGTTTGCCAATTACACAAATATTCCGGGAGGTGATTATACATTCAAAGTAACTCTGCTGCAAAATGACGGTGCATTAGGCGCTCCGGCTGTTATTAATTTCACTATTGATACTGTAATATATAAAAAGGTTTGGTTTATTGTCTCCGTTGTGCTCATCCTTGGGGGTTTATTATATTCAATTTATTCTTATCGCATTAACCAATTAAAAAGAATGTTTGAACTGAGAAGTAAAATTTCACGCGATTTACACGATGAGGTTGGCAGTGCACTGAGTTCAATTTCAATCAATTCTGAGGTTGTAAAGTATAAATTGCAAAATAATCTTTTTGCAGAAAAGGAAGTAGAAAAGATAGGTGATAATGCAAGACAATTAGTAGAATCAATAAGTGATATTGTATGGGCTATTAGTCCATACAATATGAACCTTGATGATATGTTTGGAAGGATGAAAAATTTTGCAGCAGAGATATTAAGCGCAAAGGATATTCATTTTGATATGGTGGCAGATGAAAATATTGAAAAAATAAAATTAAATATTGAAATACGTAATAATATTTATATGATATTTAAGGAAGCGCTAAATAATGCAGCGAAATACTCGGGTGCTACTGAGGTTAAAATAAAGTTTTTAAATAACAAGGCACTTACAATGGAGATTGTAGATAATGGAAAAGGGTTTGATGTTAGCCAGGTAAGTAAAGGAAATGGTTTGAATAATATGATGGCGCGCTCCCTGTCGATTGGTGGTGAACTTTTAGTTACTTCAACACCACAGGGAACTACCATCATCCTTAATTGTAAAAACAACTAACCCAAATTGGGTATGATGTTTCTGTTTATTTTTATCTAATTTTGTAAGAGTTTAATGAAAGATTTAATAGTTACAATATTTGAAGACAATGACAGTCTCAGGGATAGTTTCGAATCATTGATTGCAACTTCAGGGAAATATATTGTTGGTGGTGCATATAACAATTGTTTGAAACTCACTGATAAATTAGCAGACTCCAAACCTGATGTGGTGTTGATGGATATTAATATGCCAGGAATGAACGGAATTGAGGCTGTAATGCTTATGCAAGAATCACACCCCAATATCCCGGTTATAATGCTTACTATCTTTGAAGAACCCGATAAAGTTTTTGCAGCAATTTGTTCGGGAGCAAGTGGATATTTGTTAAAAAACACTCATCCTCAGAAGATTATAGAAGCACTTGATGAGGCGCTTGCTGGTGGAGCCCCTATGACGCCTTCTATTGCAAAAAAAGTATTATCCATGATGCAGAAGGAAAATAAAAATGTTAAAAAGGAATTAATTAAACTTAGTGAACGAGAACGTGAAGTACTTGAATGTCTTGTTAATGGAATGAGTTATAAAATGATTGCAGCAAATTTGCAAATTGCGGATGGCACAGTGCATACGCACATGAAAAGAATATATCAGAAACTGCACGTTAACTCTGCGCAAGAAGCAGTATCAAAAGCTATAAATCAAAAAATCGTTTAAGTGTAATCAGCTTGCTTTACGATTCATTTATTAACTTAATCACTCATGTCCGCCATACTCATTACTCATCCTCGGAGATCCACAGTTGAGAAATAAGTGGTTTATCGTTAATGTCGAATTGATGAGTAACCATTTTCAATTTTATACAGATGAACAGTAGTAATGCATACTGCCAACCTTGCAGTCAACACTCATTACGCATGTCCGACTTGCGGACAACTCATTACTCATTAAAAATTATTGATTAATATTACAACATGGAACAACATCATAATCCATTCGCTAGTAAATCGGCAAGGCTGTTGCTTGTGCTCGGTTTATTTTTTGTTACCAATGCTTTGCTCGCCGAATTAATTGGTGTTAAAATATTTGCCATGGAAGATAGCTTTGGCTTAGAACCATTTAATTGGAATTTATTCGGCGAACAAGGCTCACTAAATTTTACTGTAGGTGTAATTTTGTGGCCATTTGTATTTATAATGACCGATATTATAAATGAGTATTTTGGTGTAAAAGGGGTGCGCAGATTAAGTTATTTAGCAATTGTATTTATTTTATATGCCTTTGGAATTATTTATGTCGCTATAAACTTATCGCCTGCCGGATTTTGGCCAAGTTCTTATGCAGATAAGGGCGTGCCTGATATGCAAATGGCTTATGCCGCAATTTTCGGACAAGGTATGTGGATTATTGCTGGAAGTATAGTTGCATTTTTATTGGGGCAATTAATTGACGTATTTGTATTTCACAAAATAAAGAAAGTAACGGGTGAAAAAAATATTTGGCTGCGCGCAACTGGTTCTACTGCGGTTTCGCAGTTAATTGATAGCGTTGTGGTATTGTATATCGCATTTGTAATTGGACCAGCACAATGGTCGTTAGGGCTTTGGCTGGCGGTTGCATCAGTAAATTATATTTATAAGTTATCAGCAGCCGTTGTGCTTACACCAATTTTATATTGGGTGCATAATATTATAGATAAATTTTTAGGAAAGGAACTCAGCGAAAAAATGCGCGCTGAAGCGATGAAAAATTAATGGACAACTGGTAAAATAGTTGTGCCTGTATCTTTAGCTAATTTAGTGATGATGGATTGCAATTGCATTGATTCTTTCATGCACATAATCAGTTCATCGTGCTTGGTAGATGCGTTTTCGGCTTCGAGTTCTTTCATCCGTAATTCTACATCGTGTTTCATTTTGATTATTTTCTTCAATTTAAGCAACGAAATTGCCTTTACAATATCTTTTCTAACTAAAAATTGTTTTTCAGTAATAGAAACATCATGCATTTTTAACCAATTGTCGCTTAATTCATATGGCGATTGCAAAAGGTCAATGCACAGGGTTTTTATAGCTTCATCGTCGTGATTAATAAAAAATACTTGCGGTAAAAATTCGTTGTGCTCATAATAAGTGCGATATTCGTCTATAATTTTTCTATAAATAGCATTATCTATTTCTACGTCTGCAAGGTTGCGCAATATTCTACCAATTGCATTTTCTCCTTCTACTTCAAAATTGCTATTTTCTAACAATAAACGCACGATATCACGCTCTTGCATTTCATCTAAGTGAAATGTGAAAATTGGTTGTTCTTTTGCTGTGGGAACAAATGCATGGCCAGTATCTACCGATGCTTTATCGTTTGGATTGAGCTTGTTATAAGCATCTTTTCGTAATATTTTGTTTGTCTCGGAAATTAATAATTGTTCCTCAACATTTAAATTGCGTGCTGTCTGTTTTAAATATAAACTCCGTGTAATGCCATCTGGAATTTTTGCGATACTTTGAACAATATCTTTAATAATGCCCGCAACTTTTACTGGGTCACCTTTGGCATCTTCCAGATATAAATCAGTTTTAAGATGTATTAGGTCTTTTTTATTTGCTTCGATGTATTTTCTAAAACCATCGGCACCTAATTTTTGCACATAAGTATCGGGATCGTCTTCAGCAGGTAATAATACTACCTTAACGTTCATACCTTCTTCTAAAGCAATTTCTAAACCACGCAACGCAGCTTTAACCCCTGCACTATCGCCATCGTAAAGTATTGTTAAGTTTGGAGTATAGCGTTTAATTAGCCTAACTTGGTCTTGCGTTAAGGATGTTCCTGATGAAGCCACAACGTTTTCAATACCGCTTTGCGACAATGAAATTACATCCATGTAACCTTCCACTAAATAACATTCGTCAACTACAGTTATTGGTTTCCGCGCTTGAAAAATTCCGAATACAATTTTACTCTTGAAATAAATTTCTGTTTCTGGGGAGTTGATATATTTTGGAATTTTTTTATCTGCGCTTAAAGTTCTTCCGCCAAATCCCAAAACTTTGCCCGTAACACTTTGAATAGGAAACAGCACTCTACCTCGGAAAAAATCTTTACTGTATTGAGATGTTAGTCCGAGTTGCTGCAATAGTTCAACTTTATAGCCTGCCTTAATTGCTTCACGTGTAAATAAATCGCCTTCGCCAGGGCAAAAACCTAATTTAAATTTTTCGATTGTATCAGCGCGTAGTCCGCGTTCTTCGAAATAACTTAAGCCGATGTTTTTTCCTTCATCGCTGTTATACAAATAATCTGCATAATAATTTTGAGCAAAACTATTAATGATGAATAAACTCTCTCTGCGATTTTCTTCTACTATTTCTTCGTTGGTGCGCTCTTTTTCTTCGACTTCGATATTATACTTTACTGCTAAATATTTTAGTGCTTCGCGATAGGTAAAATGTTCGTGTTCCATAATAAATGAAACAGAATTACCACTTTTTCCACAACCGAAACATTTAAATATACCTTTTGGAATGGAAACTGTAAACGAAGGCGTTTTTTCATTGTGAAAAGGACAAACTCCAATCAGGTTAACGCCTCTGCGTTTTAGATGCACAAATTCGCCTACCACTTCTTCAATTCGAGCAGTCTCAACAATTCTGGCAATGGTTTCCTTTGAAATCACAACGTAAAGGTAAGTAGAATTTGATGAATTGAGTTACTGAAACAGTTACAATCCCTTCCGCATTGGTCATGTGGTAGTAGAAAATGACAATGCATCCGCATTTTGGGCTTATTTGCTTGTGCAAAAGCTACAGCTAAAAATGAGTAGCATGTAATTGCAGGTATCGATATTGTTTGTTGATGGTTACTGAGTAGTAACAGCTAGCCCGGATTGTAACGGAAACGAAGTTTTATTCCTTATGTAATAATGTAATATAATAATATCGATATAGCTGAATTATATTATTAATTATAGTTTATAATATGATTGTAACTCGGCGTCATGTTTGGTAGCAAAAATGTGTTAATTACTAATAATTCGTTGCAGTGAAAAGCCGGTACTTTTTACATGGAGGGTGAGATTGTGCCGCTCCAAATATTTATTATCATGGCCTTGTAAAATTGGTGGTTTCAACTTTGGCACGAAAATGGAATCTATAGTAAAAAAAGGAGGCAATATGAAAAATGTTTTACTAAAAACAATGTTAGTGGTGTTCATCCAAATGCAAAACGTTTTGGCTTTTCCTCCCACTAATCCGAATGTAAATCCATATTATGGTAACTCTACTTTTGAAATAAAATCGCAAGGTGCTAATTACATTACGGTTGCGATTGATGGCGATTATTTTCGAGATCCGGTAAAGCGATTTGCTGTAAATAATATTACTGCTGGCAACCATTATGTGGAAATTTTTACTGAACGTGCGCAACATTCTGGTTATTATACTTCAACGCAATCTATTAGAATTTACGCAGGGTATGTTTATATAAAATCAGCTTCGATGGGAAATGGTGTGGTAGATAATCAAGGTAGATTTTTTGTAAAATCGGTGCAAGCATTAGCTGTGTATCAACCAAATTATTACGAGCCATATTATCCAACTTATCCGCAATATGAGCAGCAACAAATTCCAGTTTGTAATATGCCAATGGGAATGAGCGGATCAAGTTTTAATTTATTATTACAAACTATAAACAATCAGTGGTTTGATGATACTAAATTGAGTGTTGCCAAACAAGCTGCTCAAAATAATTGGTTTACCACAGCGCAAGTTGCTCGAATAATGCAAACATTTAGTTTTGAGGATTCTAAATTATCGTTGGCTAAAATGGCTTACAGTCGAGTAATTGATCAGTCGAATTATTTTGTTGTATACGATGAATTTTGGTTTAGCAGCAGTGTTGATGAATTAATTGCCTATATTAATTGAGTTAAGTTTGAGTATGAGAGAGGGGTCATCATTTTGGTGGCCCTTTTTTAATTCAAATTAATCAATAGACATTAGCAAATAAACCAAACAATTTATTTTGGTTTAACCTGAAGAGAAAACAATTTGGAAAGCACAGGTTAATGAATTGAAATAATTAATTCTATTAAAAAATGTAAGATGTGATGAATGCCATTGCTTATTCTGGGTTTATTGGGGAAATTGTTAACTTTAGGGTATGAAAAACTTGTTTATCGCTTTTGTAATTTGTTTGCATGCTCCCATATTTGCTGCAACCTATTATGTTTCACCTGCTGGCAATAACGCCAATACCGGTATATCTACTGCATTTCCTTGGAAAACGATTTCTTTCGCATTAAATATGGCTAACGATGGTGATATTATAAATGTAATGGCAGGAACTTATATTGGTAAAATAACTTGGAATGATGGCGGTAGTGCTGGCAATTACATCACCTTGCAAAATTTTAATGATGATGTGGTGATTTTAGATGGTAGCACTATTGGTAATAATCAGGCGTTAATGTATATTGAAAATAAAGATTATATTAAGGTTGACGGATTGAAATTTACTAATCATAACGGCGCGTATCAACCGATAATTAATTTATATGGAAATAACAATCATATCGAAATAACTAACTGCGAATTTTATAATACCGATTGTAACGAGAGTTACGCTATTTTGTGCGAGGGTAGGGGAGATGATATTAAAATTGTAAATAACAATATGCACGATTTAATTGGCGATAATGCTGTAGGTATTTTATTTGTTGGTTCAAATACTACAATTGCATTTACTAATATCTTAATTAGTGGCAATACCATTACCAATATTGACCCAGCTCCAAGTGAAGGGATTGCAGTAAATGGCAATGTAGATGGTTTCGAAATCAGCAACAATATTTTGAATGATATTAATAATATTGGTATCGTAATGATAGGTGGCGAAGATTGGGTTAATAATAATGATTCTGTAAATTTTGCAAGAAATGGCGTGTGCAAAAATAATAGTGTAACTGGTGCTAAATCAATTTATGGTGGTGGCTTTGCTGGTGGCGTTTATGTTGATGGTGGTAAAAGTATAATTGTTGAAAATAATATTATAACTGGTAGTGATGTGGGTTTAGAAATTGGCTGTGAAAATGCTGGATTTATAACAGAAGATATTACAGTTAGAAATAATATCATCTATAAAAATGAAAAGGCTGGATTGGGTTTTGGTGGATATGATTTCCCCTCAACAGGGCAGGTGGAAAATTGTTATTTTACGGGCAACACTGTTTTTGATAACGATATTTTGGATACAGGATTTGGACAATTATGGATTCAATATGCATTAAATTGTGTTGTTGAAAATAATGTATTTTACACATCAACAAACGATTGGATGGTGAATGCAGAAACTATAAATGCAACTTATAATAATGTATTAGATTACAATGATTATTACTATCCTGCTGGATTAAGTAATGCAAAATTCTTTTTTGATTACAATTATATTGTTGGATACGAGAATTATAAAGCTGCAACAGGTGAAGACCTACATTCGATAACCGATAATCCTATGTTTGTTGATGCTTTAGCTGCAGTGCCAAATTTACATTTGCAAAATGGCTCACCTTGTATTGATGCTGGGAATGTAACTTATGACGATGCTGGTTTAGATGCCGAAGACTTTGACATGGATGCAACAGCAAGAATAAGTGGAATTGGAATTGATATGGGTGCAGATGAATTTATTGCGCTACCATTAACTTGGTTGGTAAGCAGCACCAATGCAACTTGCTATACTGCTTGCAATGGCATATTATCGTTTAACGGAATAAATGGTTGTGCGCCATATACACTGGAATATAAAAATTTAGGTGGTGGAGCATGGATTAGTTACACTTCACCAATTACCGGAGTTTGCGCGAGCACTTACAAGATTAGAATTACCGATGCATGTGCTACGGTAGTTATGGGGAATGTGGTAATTAATCAGGACCCCGAATTAAATATTTCGGTTACTAGTATTACTAACGAAACTATTGGAGGAGCATCAAACGGAAAAATAACGGTGAATTCAAGTGGAGGGTTCGGCTCAAAATTGTATTCAAAAAACGGTGGTATTACTTGGCAAACATCTAAAAAATTTAACGGATTAAGTGCTGGTACTTACACTATAACTGTAAAAGATGCGCATAATTGTATGGATACAGTATCGGCAACAGTTGGTATCGGTTTAAAGTTGGGAACATCATTAAGTTTTCAATTATTGCCTAACCCTGCTAATGCATTTTTAATTATTGAAGCAGATGAAACGCTAATTGGCAACAAATTATACATTTATAATACTATTGGTGAATGTGTTGAAACGCAGTTCTTATTGGAATCAAATAACCAAGTAGATATTGTAAAACTGTTGCCTGGAACATATTTCGCGGTAGTTGCAGGATATCCTGTTCAGCAGTTTGTAAAGCAATAAGCACAATTAAATACATAATAATTCCTAATTTTGACCGTTAACACTAAAACTTGAACACTTGAACAAGGTAAAATTCTATATTCCATTAGTTATACTCATTACATTAGTTATTGTACGTCCATTTACTGTTTTCGGAAATGAGCCATCCGGATTTAAGGCTGACAGTGCTGCGGAAAATCAAAGTGCAAACAATATTTATTATGCTGCTCCTTTTGAGGATACAATAAGCGATTTATATAGCAATAGTGCCATTGTAGCAGAAGAAAAGAAAGACAGTACAGAAGTGGAACCTAAATTAGAACCGCTTGTATTGGGTGGAAGTGGAGCAGTTTTAATTGGAGTTGGCGTGGCTGTTGCAGCCCCATTTGTTGCGCCAATTTTATTTTTAGGTGCAGCGCTGATGTTTGCATTGGGTGCTTTTTTAACTGCCAAAGGTTGGAAAAAAATTAAAGCAGAACCTAAAAAGTTTAAGGGTGAAAAAATTGCAATAACTAATTATCTGGTTATAGGATTAATTGGCGTTGCAGCATCTTTTTATTTGCTTTACTTGCTTTTTTCGGTCTAACCCAAATTAATCAATAGACATTAGCAAAACAATTTCACTAATGATTTAGTTGGGTTTACCCTGATTAGCAAATAATTTGAAAAGCGCATGTAATTGGCTTAAAACATTTGATTTTATTAAAAAAATAAGATGGTGGTATTTCCATTACTTTATCCGGGTTTAACTATTAACGCTTTATTCGTTCAACACTAACCGCAATAAATTTGCGTAAATTTTTGAAATAACGTGCACGATTTTTTTCTGAGATGCCACTAATTAAATTCGATTTACTTAGAATGCTCTTAAGCCAAGCTTCTGTTTGTTCCGCATAACGCTCGCTGTTGGTGGCCATTACGCTAAATGTGAGGTGACTGATATAAGTTGTTATTTTACCATTTGCCACTGTTAAAATAGTATTATTGCCTAATAGCACATCGCTCTGATACAAATTAAATTCGGCATATTGCTGTTTGGTTTTATCACCTGGTTTCAACTTGCAACTAATTGCGGCCATTTGCTCCGCATGATTTACCATTTGAAGTAAAGAATCTAAAATTGATAATGCGTCGTCTGGTTTTTTAAAGTAGTCGGATTCATAGTAATACTCAATTTGTTTAAGGGTAGTCATTACGATATCTTCAGGCCAAATTTCATCGCTAGGAATAACCAAATAGGTTTCATGAATTTTTTTGGTAAGTGCAAGAAAGTCCCTATCTATATCATTAAAATCGTAGTAATCTTTAAAAACTTTAATGCCATCTATTACATTCATCCAAAAATGCATTTTAAAAGCTGCCAATTGTTCAAAGCCAAAATGTTGAAACACGGGTGCATCTATTGCGCCATAAATTATACGTCTGTCGTCGTGATTTAATAAAGCATCCGATGCGTTAAAAACCATTTGAAGATGTTTGTAAAATGTTTCCTTTTTGCCATCGGGCGGCAGGTATTTAAAATTAACCAAGCCTGGAATTTCATCTGTGAAGTAGGCAATTGGAATTTTATAATGATTACACAGCTTAATGGCCTCGTCAACGCTCATTGCTGTTTCGCCGCGAATACGCCGATACGCGCTGTCTTGGCTCAATTCCAATATTTCGGTCAACTGATCTGCCAATGAAATATGAGCCGGCAACATCATTTTTAGTCGCTGAATAAAATCAAGCTGATAGGGGTTTTCCATAATTTGATATAAACGACCGAAAGTTGCGTAAAATATTTCAAAATTTTAGATGTTCACCTAAGAATAATGCACTGTGGTAAATCTACTATTGTTGCAATACTTAAATGGGTTGTTGTGGTTCAGATAATAGACAGGCTTGGCTTAAAATGTAAGAGCGCCGCACCCGTGGGGCGCAGCGCCTTTTCTTACTTGAACGTCTCTGCGACAAGACTAAGCAAAAACGCAGGTGATATTCGTTTTATTGTGAGATGTGTCATTTTTGTGTATAAAATGTTTGAACAAAGCTAACTACCTTGTTTTGGCTTGCGTATTTTTACATTGCATTACTGGTTGATAGGGCTGTTTATTCAGTCTTATCCTAAGAGGGAATCCGGTGAAAATCCGGGGCAGTCCCCACTGCTGTAATTCCGCAACCTGTTGGTAAACTTTTGATATTTCTTTGCCACTGTTCGCTTCGGCGGATGGGAAGGTAAATCAAAAGGTGGAAGAGCCAGAAGACCTGCCAGTTTTGCACAATCATAAACTTTTGGGGCAAAAGTTTGATGTAATCGGTATACGTACTGTTTCCATTTATTTGCATGCCTCCTTATTTATTAACCATTTAAATCATTTAATGATGAGGAAGATTACTTTTACTTTTTTAGCAGTGTTAATTACTGCAACCACATTCGCACAAACGTATGTAGCCAGAGTGCTCATACTCAACGAAGGGTACTTCGATTATTTTACTGGCGAAATTATTACACCAGTTAGCGTTGGCGCGTTTGACCCAACTTCAGGAACTTATACATTGTTGGATGAAATTGAAACAGCGCGGTTTGCATCTGATATTAAAACCGATGCAGCTTATTATTATGTTGCTGCCGACAAGTTCTTGAATAAGTACGATATTAGTAATGATGAATTGGTAGCTTCAATTGAAATTGAAGGTATTCGCAAAATTGCTGTTAATGATGATTTTATCGTTGTTACGCGAGGAGAATATCTGGTTTCGTTGCCTTCGTATGTTCAGATTTACAATAAAAATACAATGGCATTTGTACACGAATTTGATAATGTATCAATACCTTATACAACTGAAGGCGTTGTAATTAAAGATGGCATTGCTTATGTTGCCGTTAATAATGGATTTGTATTTGGTAGCGAAGTTGGCAAAATTGCGGTTATAGATTTAAATACCAATACCATCAACAATATGATTGAACTTGGTGCCGATGGTATTAATCCTGATAACTTGATGATTGAAGGAGATAATATCTATACGCTAAACAATAAAGATTTTACGGGAAGCTCGGTGTCAACGTATAAAATTGCTTCCGGTGATTTAACTACAACAAACCTGATTAATATTTCTTCAGGATGTGGCACTTCTGCAGTATTTACAGGCGCTATTTATTATCAAGAAATGTTTGGTACTACGCTAAGTAAATTTGACCCTACAACGGCAACTATTACTAGTGAAGATGAATTTGGTGCTAGTTTTTACGGCTTAGCGTTCGATAATATTAATAACTTAATTTACACTTCTACAACCGACTATTTTAGCTACGGTGAAGTAACTGTTTATGATTTAGCTGGCAATGTTATTACCACATTTGATGTGAGTGTTTCACCCGGTAATTTTGCATTTGATGTGCGTTTAGAAAGTGATATTATTGAAGTAAATAAAACAAATATCATTTTATTCCCTAACCCTGCAAGTGAGCAAATTGCATTGGAAAATACCATTAATGCAGAGCAGATTGTTATCAGTGATATGACTGGCAAAACGATGCAAATAATTAATCAGCCTGCTGTGGGAATTAATTATCTTGATATTGCTCAATTGCCTGCAGGTAATTATCTTGTTAAAGCAACTGGTAAATCAGCGAGTACAACGGGATATTTCTCCAAATTGTAAACCTATAAATAAAGCATGTTGTTAGCCAACAGTAATAACATGCTTTTATTTTATGCGTATTATTTCATTCATATTAGTAATTGGTTGCTTGTTTGTATCCTGCAAACAAAAGCAAACGGGTATTGTGCAAAACGTTAATGGCATTGTAACTCCGATTCAATATGCAAAAGGATTCACCATTACACAATTTGAAGGTTATAAAGAAATTGTAGTCCGCAATCCAATTGATACCCAAAAAGTTGTACAAACATATCGTTTAATTAGCGAGGACAAATATGCTGGTAACGATGCTACAGTGCTAAATATTAAAGTTCCCCTTAACGATTTAGCAAGTTTATCTACAACACATCTTGGATTTATTGAAGCATTAGGTTTAATGGATAAATTAATTGCCTTTAGTGGAACACAATATATTTATAG
>Ga0105048_10000147_pt1 | contig 91624 bp, 81 predicted proteins | sample MAT05_FD_78382 | JGI IMG/M metagenome (GOLD analysis project Ga0105048, IMG submission 78382) | Freshwater microbial communities from Lake Fryxell liftoff mats and glacier meltwater in Antarctica - MAT-05 | ecosystem: Environmental > Aquatic > Freshwater > Ice > Liftoff microbial mat | place...
ATGAGTTATATAATAAATGTATTTGCAAGACAAATTTTAGATTCACGCGGAAACCCAACAGTAGAAGCTGAAGTTACAACTGAATTTGGCGCAATAGGTCGCGCTGCCGTGCCTTCTGGTGCAAGCACTGGTATTCACGAAGCCGCAGAGCTGCGCGATGACGATCCTGATATGTATTTAGGAAAAGGTGTACTTAAAGCAGTGGAAAACGTAAATGAAATTATTGCAGAAGAATTAGAAGGACTAAATGTATACGACCAAGGTCAGCTCGATAAATTAATGATTGAATTAGATGGCACACCTAATAAATCGAAATTAGGTGCTAATGCAATTCTTGCTGTTTCGTTAGCCTGTGCAAAAGCTGCAGCAATTGAATTAAATGTGCCTTTGTATAAATATGTTGGTGGCGTTAATGCAAATACGTTACCATTGCCATTAATGAATATTTTAAATGGCGGTGCTCATGCTGATAATAAAATTGATTTTCAGGAATTTATGATTGCACCAGTTGGTGGCGATAATTTTTCTGATGCATTACGCATGGGTGTAGAAGTATTTCATCACTTGAAAAAAATATTAAAAAATAAAGGCTATTCAACAAACGTTGGCGATGAAGGTGGATATGCACCTAATATTCAAACTAATGAAGAAGCTATAGAAATAGTGATAGCTGCAATTGAAAGTGCCGGATATATTCCAGGTGAAGATATTATGATTGCAATGGATGCCGCAATGAGCGAATTATACGATACCTCATCGGGTATGTACGTGTTCAAAAAATCGGATGGGCGTAAGTTGAGCTCAGCCGAAATGGTTGACTACTGGGCAACTTGGGCAAAAAAATATCCTATTGCTTCTATTGAAGATGGTTGTGCTGAAGATGATTGGGCTGGTTGGAAATTACTTACAGAGAAGTTGGGCAGCAAAATTCAATTAGTTGGCGACGATTTATTTGTAACCAATGTTAAACGATTAAGCAAAGGCATTAAAGAAAATATTGCGAATTCAATTTTAGTAAAAGTAAATCAGATAGGTTCATTAACCGAAACAATTCAGGCTGTAGATATGGCACATCGCGCTCGTTATACATCTGTTATGAGTCACAGAAGTGGAGAAACTGAAGATACAACTATTGCCGATTTAGCCGTTGCTTTAAACTGTGGTCAAATTAAAACAGGTTCTGCATCGCGTAGCGACCGGATTGCAAAATACAATCAACTCATCAGAATTGAAGAGGAACTTGGTGCAGCAGCAGTTTGGCAGGGAAATATTTTCTTAAAGTAAAATTTAAACCCAACTAAATAGTTTAGATAATTTACTTCTTGCTATTAAATAACTTGGGTCAAAAGTTAAATTTTGAGCCGTGTGGACTGTTTTGTAAACAATCCACACGGTTTTTTCATTTTAGTGCGTTCTGTTGTTGGTGATATTAAATTACTTTTACAAACAGATTATGACAAAGCAGCAAACATTTCGCGACCGACTTAAACAATGGACTGTTCCATCGTTACTTTTAAATAAGTATGTGTTTACCGTTTTTGTTTTTGGGGTGTGGATGACGTTTTTCGATCAAAACAATTTCCTTCGGCAATATCACCGAATGGATGAATTGGCAACTGCTAAAAGTAAAACAAGATATTACGTTACTGAAACTAAAAAAGCTGACGTTCAACTCGATGAATTAAAATCGGATATGAATGCACTCGAAAAATTTGCTAGAGAAGAATATTATATGAAGAAACCGAATGAGGATGTATTCGTTATAATTGAGAAATAATTATTGCTGTTCTTGCGGAAATAAAAAAATGGTTTTAGGGCAGCTTAATAATTAATACGAGCCATTAAACTTGCGAACGAACCACTCCAGTGCTAATAATCCGAGCACAAGAAAAAATATCCATTTTAAATTAATTATCGATTGCGTCTTTACAATTTCACGCATAACAGGTTTGGCGCCAGCTTGCTGTTGTATTAGTTCTGCAATTGCAGCCATCTCATTTTCGCCGAACATTTTACCACCACTTTCAACTGCCATTTGATTTAATATACGATGGTCGGCAGTAGTATTAATAGTTTCTAACCGCACTGGTGAAATAGTAAATGCACCATTGTCTTTAAATTCTTTTCCATTATACACTACAGCGCCTTTATAAGTGTAATTACCGGCAGGAAAAAACCCCGCTTGTAGCACATAGCTCTTATTGTTTTTTGAAAATTGGAATGGATAATCTTTTCCATCTTCAGCTTTAATAGTTAAAGTAGCATCAGGTTCATTAATTAGTTCATAACTGTCGTTATACAGTTCAGCATCCAATACAACAGGCTCGTTTTCGTTCAGCACACTGCGCGATTGATTTACACGAAATTGTTTCTTATCATTTTTTGTAGATAAATATTGTAATGTTTTACTTAATAACTCATTAATGGCATCTTGATTATTATTTAAAACGAAATCGTGCATGCGCCATTTCCAAATGTTTTCACCACACAAAACGGCTGTTTTCGCACTTCCGCTTAAACTGAAAATTAATAATGGTGTTTTTGTGCTCACTGAGCCAATTTTCTGGCTTAAAATAACCTGACTGGCAGGTGAAGTTGTGTATTGGCCGTAAGGCGCACTTAATGCAGGTAATTTAGGAAACAAACTAATAGCTTGCTCACTTAAATTAAATAAATTAAATGTGGATTGATAAATACCAGTAACCTCATTTGCAGATTGGCCATTTGAATTTATTGTAACTAATGATTGTGCCTTGTTAAATGCATTTAACGATAATTGATTGCCTGCTATAAAAAATGTTCCAGTTTGGTTAGATTTAATTTCACTTAATACCGCCGCAATTGGATATTTAATTGATGGCAACTGGTGGAGTATAACTAAATCGAAAGCAGCAATACTTCCTTTTATATCTGAAGCTAATTGAATAGTTACTTCGTAATTTTTATTTGCCTCAATTGATTGTTGAATGGCATTTAAATCAGGATGCGGGGCATTGGCCAATATTAAAATTTTTTGGCGGGCATCTAACACTTCAATAAATAAATCCTGAACATTGTTTGCTGTGGTATGCTCACCCGCAATACTGGCAACACGAACTTGATAATGTCTTATTCCAGGAACATTTGCCGCTAATTCCCATTGCTGTGAAGTTGAAAAATTATCATCAGTTATAGCAATACTTTGCTCTCCCAGTAATTTTGAATTACCGCCAATTATTTCTACAACGCTTATTTTGGGATTATTACCCTTGCAAAAAATTGCCGCAATTTCTGTATTAATAGTAAATTTATCGTTTAAGTAAACAATATTGTTATGCAAAACACGGTCAATTCGGATATCTTTTTTGGGTGTAGTATCGCCTAAAGCAATGGTGTAAATGGGTGCACCTAAGTCATTCTTAACATAAACTGGATTGCTGCCAGTGTTATAGATACCATCGGTAGCCATTATAATAGCACCAACATTTAAATTTTCATACAAATTGTTCAGCTCACTTAACGCAGAAGAGATATCGGTAGATTTTTCATCGAAATTATTAGTTGCTTGACCTTCCTTAAGTGTTTCGCCGAAAGTATATTTTCGAACATCAAATGTATTGCTCAATGCATCTTGTAATGCATTTAATTTTTGTTGGTATGCAGCGGAATCTTTAATGCCATCTTTTAAACTTGAAGAATTATCTTGCGCAATAATTACGATTGGCTTCTCGGTTTCATTGTATTTTGATTTTAAATAAGGGTTCAATAATAAAAACGCAATCAGCATCACTGCAATAAACCTCAGTGCATACAATGCGCGCAACCACCATTTGTTAGCTATTGCCGAATTAATTTTCTTTTCACGGAAATAGAGCACACTGGCATACAATCCTCCACAAAGAATACAAATAAGCCAAAACCAAGAAGGGTAATCAGTAAATAATTGAAAATTCATGCCGTTGCGAATATACAATGACAAAACGAGTAAGAGGTAAGAAATCTGATGAACGATAGCTGTTAAATTTCGTTACCACTTTTAAAAATTAGACAGCAGTTAAGTATGCAACGCACCACAAACACTAATAACCTGTCCGGTAACATAGCTGCTCATATCACTAGCTAAAAATAAAGCAACATCGGCAACCTCGCTACCTTTGCCAAAACGCCCGAGAGGAATTGACTTAAAATAGGTTTGCTTGAGCTCATCTGAAAGTTCGCCAGTCATATCAGTTTCAATAAAACCTGGAGCAATTGCATTACATCTAATATTACGAGAACCTATTTCCTTCGCAATTGATTTCGAAAAGCCAATAATTCCGGCTTTTGAGGCAGCATAGTTTGCTTGGCCTGCTTGTCCTATTATACCAACAATGGACGAAACATTTATGATACTGCCTTTTCGGGCTTTCATCATAGGTTTAATGGCAAATTTGGTAAGATTAAAAACAGATTTAAGATTTACGGCAATTACATCATCCCAATCTTGCTCACTCATTCTAAGCATGAGGTTGTCTTTAGTAATTCCGGCATTGTTAACCACTACATCCAACGCATTAAAATCCGCCATTACATCATTCACAAGCTTTTCAGCTTCTGCATAATTTCCAGCATTGCTTTTATAACCTTTAGCATTAACCCCAAACGATTTCAATTTTTCTTCCAAGGCAATTGCTCTTGCTTCACTGCTTAAATAGGTAAACGCGATATTGGCGCCAGCTTCAGCAAACTTTATGGCAATTGCTTCACCAATGCCTCTCGATGCTCCTGTTATAAGGGCTGTTTTGTTTTCCAGTAATTTCATAGCATGCCAAGTTAAATATAAATTAATGCTACTCAGGTTGAGCCGGTAGCATTAAACAGAAATTAAAATTATATCGGTTTAAACTAACTGACCTTTAATTGCCTTTGCCATCATTTCACCTAAAATTGCAGGGCTGTCGCATACGTGAATGCCACAATTGCGCATGATTTCCATTTTTGCTGCAGCGGTATCATCTTTACCACCAACAATTGCACCTGCGTGACCCATTGTTCTACCTTTTGGCGCTGTTTGACCAGCAATAAATCCAACTACAGGTTTAGTGCCATGAACTTTTATCCAATTTGCTGCATTGGCTTCCATAGTGCCGCCAATTTCACCTATTAAAATAATTCCTTCAGTTTCAGGATCTGCCATAAGTAATTGAATAGCATCTAAAGTAGAAGTTCCGGGAACAGGGTCGCCACCAATTCCGATACAAGTACTTTGACCCATACCTGCTTTAGTAACTTGATCTACTGCCTCATAAGTAAGGGTGCCCGACCTAGAAACAATTCCGATTGTGCCTTTTTTATGAATAAAACCAGGCATAATGCCCACTTTTGCTTCTTCAGGTGAAATAATTCCAGGACAGTTTGGACCAATTAAGCGAACATTTCTGGTGCTGATGTATGATTTTACTTTAATCATATCTTGCACAGGAATACCCTCGGTAATGGCTACAATAATTTGAATTCCAGCGTCAGCTGCTTCCATTATAGCATCGGCAGCAAAAGCAGGTGGAACAAAAATAATGGTCGTATTTGCGCCTTCGCCATTTACAGCATCGGCTACAGTATTAAATACAGGACGGTCTAAGTGCTTAGTGCCACCTTTATCGGGCGTAACACCACCAACAACGTTTGTGCCATAGGCAATCATCTGTTCTGCATGAAATGTGCCTTCTTTTCCGGTAAATCCTTGTACAATTACTCGGCTATATTTTCCTACTAATACGCTCATGGTGCGAAGATAAAATGATTTTGTTTATTCTGGCACTTAAAAAGTTGCTAATGGGTAAATTTCTGAAAAAATAGTTGGCTAACAGTATTTCCTGGAATTGCAAGCAAAAAAGAAAATTGGAGTTTGGTTAAGTTTTGGTAGGTTCGGGATTCATTAACTTATCAAAGTAAATTTGATTTGCACCCTGAAAACGAACCTATATGAAACAAGTTTACTTGCTTTGCAACACTGTATTAATGGATACCTATATAGACGATGAGCAGGATATTGATGTATCTAACCTGCCAAATGGAGTTTACCTTGTAAAAATCAAAAACGCATTAATTTCATTAGACATTACTAAGCAATTAGTAAAAATTAATTCATTGTTATGCAAAATAAAAGATTTAATATAAAGGATTATGCCACTTTAGCTTTAATGATAATTTTAGGCAATAAAAATGCAAATGCGCAAGTAGTTTATGCTGATTTAGATCCAGATAGTATCATAGAATCAGAATATGCAGATGTAGATTTGGACTTGTATAATAATTTAGTTGGTGATTTTAGATTCCGTAAATTTCCATTGGGATTTTCTAATACATCTGATATTATTTGTTATTCAAATAAAACCTTCGAAATGGGCACATTGTGCTTGAATAATTACATTATAGGTGAATCTTTAACTTTTGATAAGGATATTGTTACAGCACTTAACTATGGTTATTTGATTAATGATTATGCGCAGTTTAACGCTGATGGGTGGCAGCATATGACAATTAAGCGCCAAGATATCCTGCCATTACCCCTACCCCCCTGTTGAACCATGGGTTTACTTCAATTTGGGTGGTTGGTTTAGTAATTTAGGGGAAGACAAATACATAGGTGTAAAATTTAAAAACGAAGCAGAAGATTGTTACTATTATGGCTGGATACGTTGTGTTATTTCCGCTTCGTTAGAAAAAATTACGATAAAAGATTATGCCTATAACTCAAATTGCGGTGAGGGTTTACTGGCAGGCATGTTAATAAGCAGCATATCTGAAGCAACAGCAAAGGAGCCTATCATACACATTCAAAATGAAATGATAAACATTGCAGTTGAAGCTGGCTATATTGGTGCAGCGGTATTTGTAAGCAATGTAGTTGGCCAAGTGGTAAGCACAACAACCATTACATCAACAGCAACTGAAATTAATACGAATCAGCTTTCGGCAGGCATTTATATTGTAAGTATAAAACATGATGGGCAAACGTTTACCGAAAAGGTAATTGTGCAATAAGTTAATGCCATCAAAAATTTAAAAAATGGTTATCCCAATTTTTCTCTTGCCATTTTTTCTTTCAAGGCATCACGTGCATCGCGTAAAAAATCGCTGGCAAAAATGAATGAGTTCAAATTAACATCTTCGGCATCTAAAATTTGTGTTCTGCTACCTTCCCAATCTTTAACACCTTTGTAAAGAAAAATAATTTTTTCACCAATTTCCATAACACTATTCATGTCGTGGGTGTTAATGATGGTGGTCATATTAAATTCTTTGGTAATTTCAATAATCAGCTTGTCGATAACAATAGATGTACGAGGGTCTAGGCCTGAATTTGGTTCATCGCAAAATAGATATTTTGGATTTAAAACAATTGCTCTTGCAATACCAACGCGTTTTTTCATACCTCCAGAAATTTCACCTGGATATTTTTTATTTGCACCATTCAAATTTACGCGCTCGAGGCAAAAATTTACGCGGTCCATTTTTTCTTTTTTCGTTGCGTTGCTGAACATGTTTAAAGGCAGCATTACATTTTCTTCAACTGTCATCGAATCAAACAATGCACCACCTTGAAACAACATCCCAATTTCGCGGCGCAAATCTTTTTGTTCATTCCTGCTTAATGCATAAAAATCGCGACCGTTAAAGAACACATTTCCTTTATCCGGTGTAATTAAGCCAGTCATTATTTTCATAAGTACAGTCTTACCAGAGCCGCTAATACCTATTACCAAATTAGTTTGTCCGGATCCAAATACCGCTGACACGTCGTTTAAAACGCGCTGCTCACCAAAAGATTTAGAAATGTTTTTTATTTCTATCATAGTAATAACGCTGCAATTACATAATCGGCTAACAATACAAAAATACAGCTGTAAACTACTGCTTGAGTGCTTGCTTTACCTATTTCAACTGAACCACCTTTTACATAATAACCCATGTAGCATGAAATAGATGACACTATAAAGGCAAATGTAAACGACTTGATGAACATGAGCTGAACGTCGAATGGATCAAATAGCATTCTAATTCCGCGGATATAATCTTCAGGCGAATAATAACTCGACATCGATGTAGCAATATATCCACCCATAATACCCGAATAAGCTGCAATGGCTACCAATAATGGAATGGTAATTAGTGCTGCAATAATACGCGTGGCAATTAAAAAGCTCTCGGTATTAACACCCATTATTTCTAGCGCATCAATTTGCTCTGTTACGCGCATAGAGCCAAGTTCAGACGCCAAATTAGAGCCAACTTTCCCAGCTAAAATCAATGCAGTAAAAGTAGGAGCAAGTTCAAAAATGATGGTATTCCTAACAATCAATCCGATATATGACGATGGCACAAATGGGGTGCCATATAGCTGATAAGCCGTTTGAACAGCAGTTACAGCGCCTATAAAAACAGATACTAAAAATACTATAAAGGCTGAACCAACACCTATATCAGTCATTTGCCTGAATAGCTCACGCAAATACATTTCCCATCGCGCTGGCCGCGAAAACATGCGCCCAAGCATAATAAGAAACTTACCTAGATGGCTGAAAAGCTTAAATTCGATTTTCATTGATGTAAAAATAGGACTTTGCTGTTAAGTATGATTAATATTTGCGACAAAATTTACAACCCTTTTTTTTTGATGCAAAATTTATTAATTGTTTCATTTAAAATGCTTCCCTAAAAGTAACATAAAACCCACCATTTCCTTCGCCATCAAATCCATAGTCGACTCTTAAGCTCAATTTATCTTCAGGAACAATAAATAACCTGCCACCAGCACCATACGAATATTTTAATCCGCTTAACGAAAAATTAGCAAATTCATCTGCTACTTCACCAAGTCCTGCAAAAATGTTAATGGCAAAATATTTTAAAAATGTAATACGATATTCCGATTGAAAAGTGATATAATTTTTATCTCTAAATCTACCTTCAAAATTACCGCGCATGTGTTTGTCGCCCCCTAATTGCGCTAACCTGTTAAACGGCGGATTACCTGGAACAAATTGTCCATACAAATTAAAACCTAACACATCGTCTTTACCAATTTTATTAAATTGACTCGCTTCTATTTGGTAATCTACATAATTGTAATTGCTGCCAATAATCTTGTTATGTAAAACCGCTGAAACATCAATGCTCATGCCTTTTATAGGGAAATAGATATTATCTCGTGTGTCGTACGTAAACCAAGGGCCAATACCGGTATTAATACCACCTTCTTCCCCAGGGATTTCTGCTGTATCGAAAAAACCACCAGGTAAAGTATTGTAAACTTTGGTGTATTCGAAAAATGTTTTCGCGCCAACATAAATATCTTTTTTCACTAAGCGTTGGGCATTAATATAGATATTAAAAAAGTCGTAATCATATTTTTCTCTGTCTTCCTCTTTGGTATAATTGCCAATGCCAAAAAATGAATCTGGAAATTTAAAATACGATGTGGAATAATTTAATCTATATAAATTATTTTTGAAAAAGCTATCACCACTAATGTTACTTTCAATTTGTTTATTGAGGGTGTAAACAAAAACACCTTTTAATACAGAGGCATTCGTATCCTTATATTTTTTAGGTGGAGGAAGATACCACACCACGCCTGCGCCAAAATAAAAACGCGTTTCTGGAGTATAGCCTAAGACTGGTGAAGGAAAAATCCGGCTCTTTTTCTTTAGTGTATCAACAGTTACCGTATCGGTTTGGGCGAATGTACTGGTTGCATGAAAAATGGTTAATGCTAAAAACGCAAGGCTGAACCACCAAGATTTGAAATTGTTTGCAACTACTTTATTTAATAACCGGACAGCGTTGAAATGGGATGGTATCATCAAAAATTTTTCTGTAAGTAATTAACGTTCGGTTTTGCTTTGCTTGTATATGCGCCACAAAATTCAACATTTTTTTATTGAAATCGCCAATCCATAATAGTTCAACATGTGTGTATTTGTTGCTGTTGTTCACTATTTCGTGCATATAAGCAGCCATGCCAGCCTCTACACCTTTGTTTTGGTAAGCAGGCACCACCCCGAAAACGACACCATTTATACGTTCCATTTTTACAAATGGTTTGTGCACCATAACGTTTAATAAACCTCTAACGTTTAAGTTACCACCAGCATATTTTAGCAACTGGTTGGCATCGGGTAAGCCAATAAAAAACCCTGCTGGCTTATCGTCTACATAAGCAAAAATTAGTAGCTCAGGATCCATAATTGGTTTTATGTCTCGCATTATTTTATCGCTCTGAATAGCTGTCATAGGCATAAAATCCTCTTGATCGGCCCAAGCCTGATTGTAGATACTCCGGAAATCGTCGGCGAATTTTTTTAAATTGCGATGGTCGGCTGTCACAAATTTTACCTTATTGCGGTCTTGCAATCGCTGCTTAATGCGATAAACTATTGGCGGCAAATTTGTACTGCGCTCCAATACATAAGTATATTGCTCGAAATACGTTTTAAAGCCATAATTTTCGAATAGCGATTTGTAGTAAGGTTGGTGATAATTCATGCCATAAACAGGCGAATCAAATCCATCTACTAATAAACCCCACCATTTGTCGCGATCGCCAAAATTTATTGGCCCGTCCATGGCATTAAAACCTTTTGCCATTAACCAAGCTTTGGCAGCATCGAACAACATAACGGCAACTTCTTGACTTTCAATACATTCGAAAAACCCGAATCCACCATTTTTTATGGTTGAGGAGCCTGGTTGGTGAGCATAAAATGCTGCAATTCTGCCAACAGTGCTGCCGTCTTTATCAGTAATAATATAGCGTATGGCATCGCCTGTTAACAAGAGATGGTTCTTATCTTTAACAAAAAGGCGTTCAATATCCTGTTGAATAGGCTGTATATAGTTGGAATCCAGATTGTAAATCTGCAAAGGCAACTCATGAAACCACTGTATCGTATCTTTATTTGTAACTTCTATCAAATGCATGGGCGGTAAAACTAATATATATCACCTAAATTAGCTGAATGTTAATCAGTTTTTAAGTGAATTAACACATTTTTAATAAAACTAGTATCCTTTTTTCCAGCCTGTTGTAATAACGTTTAAGTGAATTAAATACGTGATTATAGCATTGAAATCCATTGGCTGGTTGCTTCGAAAAGCCTGTCTCATAAGCGTATTAGTGTAATATTCAAAACCGAAAGCTAATGCTGATCGGGTCATAATTTTTACTAGAATTGGATGTCAAAACATCTTCAATAAACATTCTTCTCACATACCTTTGAATTCCAGAATTCCCCCCGTATCTTTGCCGCCGAATTCAAAATGTCCTTTTAAATTCTACAAATAATGCTAGGAAAAGGTAAAATAAAACAAATCATCGGCGCAGTTGTCGATGTTGCTTTCGAAGAAGGAAATCTTCCCGAAATCCTCAATGCACTTGAGGTTAAACGTGAAAATGGTGATTCGCTGATTCTTGAGGTGCAACAGCATCTTGGGGAAGATAGTGTTCGTACTATTGCCATGGACTCAACCGATGGTTTAGTTCGTGGAACAGAAGTTTTTGACCTTGGAGCTAATATTTCGATGCCTACGGGTAACGAAATTAAAGGTCGTCTCTTCAATGTTGTGGGTAAAGCCATCGACGGTATGCGACCTGTTAATTCAGATAAACCATATCCTATCCACCGCAAACCACCTCTGTATGAAGATTTATCTACAGAATCGGAGGTATTGTTTACCGGAATTAAAGTTATCGACCTTATCGAGCCTTATGCAAAGGGTGGTAAAATCGGCCTGTTCGGTGGCGCTGGTGTTGGTAAAACAGTATTAATCATGGAGCTTATCAATAATATCGCTAAAGGTTATGCAGGTATGTCGGTTTTTGCCGGTGTAGGCGAAAGAACCCGCGAAGGCAACGATTTGTTGCGCGAGATGATTGAATCGAACGTAATTAAATACGGAGAAGCTTTTAAACATTCAATGGAAGAAGGCGGCTGGGATTTATCAAAAGTTGATTATGATCAATTAAGTGAAAGTCAAGCTACGTTGGTGTTCGGACAAATGAACGAACCACCAGGTGCTCGTGCTCGTGTTGCTTTGTCGGGGTTAACTGTTGCCGAATATTTCCGCGATGGCGATCCTAATGAAGCTAAAGGCCGTGATATCCTATTTTTTATCGATAATATCTTCCGTTTCACACAAGCAGGTTCTGAAGTTTCTGCGTTATTAGGCCGTATGCCTTCTGCCGTAGGTTACCAACCAACACTTGCTACTGAAATGGGTGTGATGCAAGAACGTATTACCTCAACAAAACGTGGTTCAATTACTTCGGTTCAAGCGGTTTACGTGCCTGCGGATGATTTAACTGACCCTGCTCCAGCAACTACCTTCTCTCACCTTGATGCAACTACGGTACTTAACCGTAAAATCTCAGAATTAGGTATTTATCCTGCAGTGGATCCATTGGATTCAACATCAAGAATTCTTTCCGCCGATATAGTTGGTGCCGAACATTACGATTGCGCTCAGCGTGTTAAAAGTATTCTGCAACGCTATAAAGAATTACAAGATATTATTGCCATTCTTGGTATGGAAGAATTAAGTGAAGAAGATAAACTCGTGGTTACCCGCGCACGTCGTGTTCAGCGTTTCTTATCTCAACCTTTCCACGTAGCAGAACAATTTACAGGCTTAAAGGGCGTGTTAGTTCCTATTGAGGAAACTATCCGTGGTTTTAACATGATTATGGACGGAGAAGTAGATGAATATCCAGAAGCAGCTTTCAACCTCGTTGGTTCAATTGATGATGCAATTGAAAAAGGTAAAAAATTAATTGCTGACGCCACAAAGTAATCATTCATCTTTTCTATAACTGACTATAATATGCAACTCGAAATACTTTCACCGGAGAAAAAAATATTTAGCGGAGAAGCTGTAGGTGTCCAAATGCCAGGCGTTACAGGCTCTTTTGAAGTATTAAACAACCATGCACCAATGATTGCCGCTCTGGCAACAGGAATAATGCGCGTTAATACAGGAAAAGAAAATGTTATTTATAACATTAAAGGCGGGTTTGTAGAAGTGCTCAACAATAATGTCAGCGTTTTGGTCGAAGGTGTTGAAAAGGCATAAACATATAAATACATTTTTTAGAACCTCGACTTTTAGTCGAGGTTTTTTTTAGCCGAAATTAATTCAAATCAAGGGGTTCGCTATTTATAAATCAACATTCGCGCGGCTCCGAGATAACCCGCCGAAAATTCCAAAGCCATTGTTAATATTTGAATATACTATCACGGGCTCGCCAAATGGATTATCACTATTGTTAACTTGCATTTGTGCGGTTGTTCTGTATTGATAAACCGATTCTGATAAATGTGATAAGTTGAATTCAAAGCGCGGTTCATCGAAAAACTCAGTTGCCAATGCATAAATATTTACTACCATCGAATGCTGTTCTCCTTCAAATGTAACATCAGTAAATAATACCTCATCGCAAAGCGTGGTGCTGCCATCTTCGTTTTCGTTTCCGAAATTAAAATCGTTGTTAACAGTAAAGGTTGGGTCGAACGTTGTAAAGCAGGCGAACGATTCGCTGTACGCATCCTTATAATTAATTTGCAATGCATAATAATCGTCACCTACAGGGTCTGTAAATGTAAATTTGATTGAAAAATAGGGGATAAGCGAGTCTATTATAATCGGATTGCCATCTGGGTCAATGGAGCTATAGGAAACCTTAATTAAAACTGTGTCAATTATGGCAATGGTTTCTATGGCCACACTGCTTGGAATTGTTGTTGAGGCTGTAATTGTTTCTCTGCCAGGTGCGCTTACAGTAATGTCGAAAACATCGTTTGGTGATGCATTTAATATCGCATCGCTTATCGAGTAAATACCGTCAATATCGTGACTGTATGTGCCTGCTAATTCGCCATTTTTATTTATTTGTAAAGTTGCATCAACAACACGAACGCTTTCAAAGCCAATTGCCAATGGATCTAAACTCAATGCTACAATGGCAGTATTGTTAGAATCGGGTTCCAAGAATGCATTTAGTACTAATTTATTCGGTACTGTTTCAACATCGAAATAAACTGTTTTTTCGCAAGCGGTTGCAAACAAAATTGTAATTGGTATTAATATATATTTAATTTTTTTCATGATTTATTTGATTGAATGACTAACTATTATTTAAATATAAATTACCATTTAAACTCGTAAGAAATACTAGGAATAATAGGGAATAAACTTACTTGTCGATAATTGTTTGTGTTTGTTTCATAATCGTATGTCTGATAAATAAAGAATGGGTTTTGTCTGCTATATGCATTATAAACACCTACATTCCAAGTTCTTGACCATTCACCCTTGTCTTTAGAAAATGCAATATTCGCATCTAAGCGATGATACGGGTCCATTCGATATCCGTTGCGCCCCTCGTAGGCGTAAATTGCCTCATTAAATAATCCTTCATATTTAGCAATTGGTAAACTAATTGGTTGCCCAGATGTAAATACCCATGTTCCAGAAATTTCAATATGATCATTAATTTTATAAATTGCAGCAACTTCAAAGTCATGTCTTCTGTCATATTTATAAGGAAATATTTCACCCAGATTAATGGTAGGAAACTGCCTATTGCTCCACGATAACGTATAGCCTATCCAACCCGTAAATTTCCCTGCTTTCTTTTGAACAAATAATTCGACACCGTATGCCCAGCCTTCGCCTTGCTCAACTTTTTCTTCCCAGCCTGCTAATCCATCAAATAAATAATTGGCTCCATCCTTATATTCAATAATATTATTCGTTTTTTTATAATATCCTTCAACGCTAAATTCATATTTTTTATTTAAAGTATAAGCAATTCCCATTGCTGGTTGTATAGCGTTTTGTGGTGGGATGCTATCTGTTGCTGGCACCCACAAATCAGTTGGTAATCCAATGCCACTGTTGGTTAATAGGTGAATATATTGGGTCATTGTGCTAATAGAAGCTTTTAACGATAAATTCGTGTTAACCAAGTAACGTGCACTGATTCTTGGTTGTAATGATTTGTAAAAAACATCATCAACAAAAAACCCACTTGCGTGTAAGCCGATATTTACCTTAAACACGTTATTTATTTCCCAATCATCTTCCACGTATAAATCAACTTCTGTGGCATAAATACTTGTTGAACCAAATTCAAAATTAGGTATGGCGTCGTCCAGATTTTCAGTAATAAATTGCGTTGCACCTGGTTCAAATGTGTGATACGTAATACCAGTTCCAAATTTTAAATAGTGTTTTGGATTTGGAACATAGTCAATATCATACTTTAAACTCCAATCGTAAATTCCTGAAAAATAATCGAATCCTAAATACGTGTCAGCGCTGTTGTCGTTTTCTTCGGTAACATTGCTGTAAATGTCAAACTTGTAGTCTGTAAAGGTTGCAGTCAAATTGCTAAAAACTTTATTAGAAAACATATGATTCCACCTTGCCACCGCAGTTGCGTTGCCCCAATATAAACCGTTGTCCTCTTTTCGATAAGTGTCTTCGTCATATTGGTAGTCGTAATTAAAATATGCTTTGTCGCGACCAAAATACCCACTAATGTATAATCGATCTTTTTCAGAAAACTTGTGATTTATTTTTGCATTCAAATCATAAAAATAGTAACCAGAAACACCTTCATTATCTTGGGCATTTAAAATTGGTCTTGTTATCAAATCAATATAAGTTCTGCGGCCTGAAATCATAAACGATGTTTTGTCTTTTACAATCGGTCCTTCAAATGTTAATCGAGATGCTATCACTCCAATTGACCCTTCACCATGAAAAGTTTGCATGTTACCTTCCTTCATCCTAATATCAATAACACTTGATAATCTGCCGCCATAGCGCGCAGGAAATCCACCTTTAATTAATGTCACCTTATTAATAGCATCAGAATTAAACACACTAAAAAAGCCAAATAAATGCGATGCATTATAAACAGGTACGCCATCTAATAATATTAAATTTTGATCTGGTGAACCACCACGCACAAATAATCCACTACTTCCCTCTGAACCTCCAGAAACACCAGGTAATAATTGTAAAGCTTTTAAAACATCTACTTCTCCCAAAAAGGCAGGAAGCGATTTTATTTGCTCAATGGGAATTTCAATTGTACTCATTTGAGTGCGTTCCTGAAATTGCTCATCGTTGCCTTCTCCGGTAACCACAACTTCTTTTAGTAATTCAGACTGCGTTAACGCTACATTAATCACGGTATCCTTCTGCAATTTAAATGCATACTTAAATTGGTTATAGCCAACGTACGAATAATTAATTATTACGCTATCGGCTGGTAAGGTTAAACTGTAGAAGCCATAATCGTTGCTGATAGTGCCTTTAAAATCTTTCGAATTATAAACAGTTGCGTTAATTAATTTCTCTGCAGAACCAGCTTCTGTAATATATCCACTAATTGTAAATTGTTGTGCACTTATATTTGAAAATAAAAACCCAATCGTGATAAAAAGTGTGAGTGTCTTACCTAAATTATTAAATTTCATAATGTGAAAATACATATTTGCCTGTCCTTAAACAGAATCAGATAAATTGATTATTAATTTTTTTACAGAATTAAGACAAAAAATAATACCGGAATTTAACCGGTATTATTGCCATTTATTGGTTTAAATATTCATCGTTGTAATCATCCAAAATATCTCGAACGTTGCATTCTAATTGTTTTAAGGCATCAATAAGCATTGCGTCATCTGGAGGAAATGGCAGTGGCTTACCACCAATTTTGGCTTTTGAAACTGCACTTAATGCTTCATAATAACCAGTGGCAACTGCAAAATAATTTTGAAAAACCGCATCACTTCTAATCGGTACCGACTTAACTACACGACCCGATTTATCGATATACAGCACTTCTCCACTAACTGTTGCAACTTTTTCTTGCCAAGTTTCGGTAACAAACGCAGTTACGGTTTTGTAATCAGGTACTTTAACAGGATTTCCCAAGCTGTCTTTAACTATGTTTCCTGCATTGTCGTAAACAAATTCGTATCCATCAATTATTTCTTTCGACTCCTCGAAGCGGTTTGTAGTTACTTTTTCTTGGTAAGCATCTATCTTGCGAATATTCAATTGAATGGTATATTCAATCTGGTTGGCTGGGTAAGCATTATGCATTGTATACCATTGGCCACTGCTATTAATAACCGAGATGTCCTCCATTGCTTGGGTAACATCATAGTTTATACTGCTATTGGAAGCATTTTTTATTACAAATACTACGTCGTTGGTTCCAATCTTTTTGGCATTTTTTATTAAATCATCAACGTCCTTATATTCGTTGTAGTAGTTCAAAATCTTTTGCAACTCATAATAAGCCTCTCTGGCTTTGTAAACATCGCCAGTTGATAGTTTTAAGCTGGCATCAGCGTACCAATAAGCAGCTGCGTTCTTTTTAGCAGTGTTTAGGCCGTCAACAGCATTAACAAACTGAAACTCGGCATCGCGTTCCTCAGTGCCCAAATAAAGCGGGAGGAGTGGCCTTATCTTCTCCTGACGATTGTAAACTGAACTGTAAATCATGTAGATTTCCTCCCACCTGTCAGGTCTACCTTCGGTGTTTAAGGCTTTTATGGCATCAAGTTCGGCACCGTTTGCCCGTAAAAACGCCTGTTCCAAAATAACGATATACTCTGCCTTGTCAGGATTGTCAATCAGTTTTTTAATACAGATGTCTATGGCTTCATCATAATCGCCTTTGCGAAATTCTTTTTCGGCAACTTTACATCCGGAACTGATAACTAAAAATAAAATTGAAGCGTAAATGGTTTTTCTCATAATTCCTCCTCTTTGCACAACTGTAAATACAAAATTGTGCCATGGTTTAATGTTATTCGGGTCAAAAATGTTACAACCTTGTGAATAAATTTTTAATTTAATTTAGAATGCGTCTAAACAAGTAGGTTTGTTTCGTTGAAACCCTTGCCTCTGTTGAGTTTAAAAAAGGTTGCATTTAGTAATTTTTTTTTTAAAATATTGTTAAATCTTTCATGTTTGATGGTTAGTTTTGCACGGGTTTAAAAAACCTAAATATACTTTAACTTATAAACTCAAGGATTGTGCAGCATAAGACGTCGAAGACCATCACACGCCTCCTAACCATTATAACATTTTTTGCATTGTTATTTTCTGCAAACTACGCATTTGCAGGCGAAGCGGAAGGCAAAGCAATCTATCAATCAAAATGTCAGCGTTGTCATCTCGTTGATAAAAAAATAGCCGGACCGGCATTGCAAAATGTGCGCGCCCGTTGGAGCGATAGCACAGATCTGTATAGCTGGATTAGAAACTCACAAGCTTTTTTAGGTACTGGCGATGCTTATGCTAATGCATTATACAAAGAGTATAATACCATCATGCCTGCATTTCCTGAATTAAAAGATGCAGATATTGCCGACATTTTAGTGTATATCGATGCAGAAGCTGCTAGAAAATTGGCTGCTAATAATACTCCAGTTGGTGGTCCTGTCGCAAGTGAAGCAAAAAAAGACAATTCGACTTTATATTGGATACTAATTGTTGCATTATTATTTATTGCATTAATCTTAGGTCGCTCAGTTAAGTATCTTGATGGTTTGGTGCGTCAGAAATTTGATGACCCGACGCCTGATACAACGCCTTTTTGGAAAAAACGCAAGTACCGTCCGTTAGTAGGATTGATAGCGTTAGTGTTCCTTTCTGTATTAAGTATGGCAATGTGGGATAGCGCCACTTCGCTCGGACGTCAGGAAGGTTATGCTCCCGAGCAGCCTATAGCATTTTCACATAAAGTGCACGCTGGTATAAATAAAATTGACTGTAAATATTGTCACGTTGGCGCTGAGCGCGGTAAATCGGCGGTAATTCCTTCGTTGAGCGTTTGTATGAACTGTCACTATAATATACAAGGTGTTACAGGAACAGACCCTAATTATCCAAAAGCTATTTACGATAAAGAAATTGCTAAAATTTATAGCTATATCGGTTTCAACAAAGAAACTTTAAAATACGATAAAGAGCCTAAGGCAATTGAATGGGTGAAGATTCACAATTTACCCGACCACGTTTATTTCAATCACGCGCAACACGTAAAAGTTGCTGGACTTGATTGCCAAACTTGTCATGGTCAAGTGCAGGAAATGGAAGTAGTTCAACAAATGGAAAACCTTTCAATGGGTTGGTGTGTGAATTGCCACAGAAATACAAACGTAAATTTTACAACTAACGAGTTTTATAAACCATACGAAGTGTTGCATGAAAAATTAAAAAATGGTGAAATGCAGTCTGTTAAGGCTGAAGACATCGGTGCAACAGAATGTCAAAAATGTCACTATTAATTTAACGTAAGCATCACTTAAAATTCTAACCATAACCAAATGGAAGAAAAAAAATACTGGAAAGGCCTCGAAGAATTAAATCAGGCACCGGAATCAGCTCAACTTACTCAATCAGAGTTTGGTGAAGAAGTACCTGTGGAGTTTTTTGACAGCAGCAACGATAGCACACAGTCAACACGCCGCGATTTTCTAAAAGTAATGGGATTCAGCCTTACTGCTGCAACAGTTGCAGCTGGGTGCGAAATACCTGTGAAAAAAGTAGCTCCCTACATATTTAAACCTGAAGATGTAATTCCTGGTATTGCTACTTGGTATGCCTCTTCATATATAAATGGTGGTGACTACTGCAGTATTCTTGTTAAAACACGCGAAGGTCGCCCAATTAAAATTGAAGGTAACACTGATTCTAAGGTTACTAAAGGCGGTACATCTGCGCGTGTTCAAGCAAGTGTGCTCAGTTTGTATGATACAAGCCGCTTACGCAGCCCAATGGTGAAAGCTAAGCGTGGTTTTGATAATGTTTCTTGGGATGAGATTGATAAAGCAGTTGCTGGTAAATTGGAGGCTAATCCTAATGCTAATATTCGCCTACTTACATCAACAGTAATCAGTCCATCAACTAAAAAAGTATTTGCTGCATTTGCTGCAAAATATCCAAATACAAAAGTTGTTAGCTACGATGCGCTTTCTTATAGCGGAATGTTGATGGCTAACATGGCATCAAAAGGAAAATCAGAAATTCCTGATTACGATTTTGCAAAAGCAAAAACAATTGTGAGTATCGATGCCGATTTCTTGGGTACATGGATTTCTCCTGTAGAGTTCACTAAAGGTTATACTTCAAACCGCAAGGTTTCTAAAGAAAAGCCTGACATGAGCAGACATTATCATTTTGAAAGTCGCATGTCATTAACTGGTTCTAACGCAGATTATAGAGTAGCAGTTTTGCCTTCTGAATTAGGCGTAGTTGCACTTAACTTATATGATGCCGTAACTGGCAGTAATACTGCTGGTGGTGTTAAACTTAAAGATGAAGCTAAACAAGCTCGTTTAAAAGAAGCCGCAGAATGGTTGAAAAAGAATCGCGGCGCTTCACTTGTAGTAAGTGGTTGCAACGATGTAAATGTTCAATTGGTAGTAAATGCTATTAATGATGCCTTAGGCAATTATGGCAATACTATTTCTTTCGATAATGCAAGTATGTTGCGTCAAGGCTCTGATAGCAGTGTTAAAACATTGGTGAATGAACTTGTGGGCGGACAAGTAAATATATTGATGGTTCATGATTGCAATCCTGTTTACGATCATCCAATGGGAGCAAGTTTAGCTGATGCTATGGCTAAGGCTGATTTGTCTATTTCATTTGCCAGCAACATGAACGAAACCGCTGAAAAATGCGGATATGTCTGTCCTGATCATCATTATCTCGAGTCATGGAATGATGCTGAACCTAAAAAAGGTATGTTTTCATTGGCTCAGCCTACCATTAAAAATCTTTTTGATACGCGTCAAATGCAAGATTCACTGCTTACATGGAGTGGAAGTGCAATTACCTATCACGATTTTATGATTCAGGCTTGGACAACAGGACCGATGGCGGGAAGTATCGATAGCTTGAACGAATTTAATAAAGCATTACAAATAGGTTTATATCAACCTAATTCAGGTAATAGTATTACTGCTGCTGTAGAAGCTGCTGTTACAGCACTTGCAGCTACCGTTGATGTTACTCCTGTTAACACTGATATTAGTGCTGCTGCTGGAGCAATTCTTGGAACGGCTTCAAAAGCTCAAGGTTTAGAGATACAATTTTATGAATCTATAGCTATTGGTGATGGACGTTACGCAGATAACCCTTGGTTACACGAACTTCCTGATCCAGTTTCTAAAATTACTTGGGATAATTACCTCAACGTTTCTCCAGCTTATGCTCGTGAAAATAAAATTGAACACGGTGATATCTTAAAAGTTAGTGTTAACGGTAAAAGCGTTTTGCTTCCAGTTGCTATTCAGCCGGGACAAAATGTAAATTCTGTTTCTGTTGCCGTTGGATATGGTAGAACAGTTGTTGGTAAAGGTGGCGCAGGAATTGGCGTTAACGTATATCATTTACTTGATGCTTCTGGAGAATGTGTAAATTATATGGCATCTAATGTTACAATTACCAATACTGGTGAAAATGTAAAATTGGCGCAAACACAAACACATTTTAGCTTAAATGACGGATTAGGTCAGCGTCGTATTGTAAAAGAAACAACATTAGCAGAATATCAGCATAATGCAAATGCAGGAAATGAAGACCGCGCTGAAGCTTTAGCATGGAAAGACATTACTTTCTATCCTGATTATTTCGGTAAGAAAAACGGTTTTAATTGGAGCATGGCAATCGACCTTAACTCATGTGTTGGTTGCGGCGCTTGCGTTATTGCTTGTAATGCAGAAAATAATATTCCAATAGTTGGTAAAGAGGAAGTAATTCGTTCACACGAAATGCATTGGATGCGCATCGACCGTTATTATGCGGGTGATGAAGAAAATCCAGAAGTTGTTTATCAACCAATGCTTTGCCAACATTGTGAAAACGCACCGTGTGAAAACGTTTGCCCTGTAGGTGCAACTAACCATAGTTCCGAAGGTTACAATCAAATGGCTTACAATCGTTGTATTGGAACGCGCTATTGTGCAAATAACTGTCCTTACAAAGTGCGTCGCTTTAACTGGTTCGATTATGGTGCTTCCGATACATTCGGCACCATGAACGACCCTAAAGGAACTGAGGAGCGCGGTTTATTAGAAGACTTAACACGTATGGTACTCAATCCTGATGTTACTGTTCGTTCAAGAGGTGTTATCGAAAAATGTTCATTCTGCGTTCAGCGTATTCAAGAAGCAAAGCTTACAGCTAAAAAAGGAAATCGCGAATTAAAAGACGGCGAATTCAGAGTGGCTTGTCAAAGTGCTTGTCCTGCCGATGCTATTACTTTTGGTAACAGCTACGATGAAACAAGTGCAGTTGTTCACGAAGCAAAAGATGAACGCACATTTGGTATTTTGGAAGAATTCCATTGGGTACCATCAGTGTTTTATAAGACAAAAGTTAGAAATAAAGACAAGGCTGATCATAAGAATGAGGAAGCATTGGATATCATGGATTTATATAATTATAAATAATTAAATAATTATGTTCGTATCACCTTTAAGGGAACCATTAATACAAGGTCATAAAACCTACAAGCAAATATCAGATGATATTTGTGCACCGGTAGAGGCCGCTCCAAGCAAGGCATGGATGATTGCTGTTACATTGTCGGGTTTACTGGCATTAACTGGCTTTATAATGATTGGCATCACAATTACCTATGGTATAGGTATGTGGGGTTTGAATAAAACTGTTGGTTGGGCTTGGGATATCACTAACTTCGTTTGGTGGATCGGTATCGGTCACGCAGGAACATTGATTTCTGCTATCTTGTTACTTTTCCGTCAGAAATGGAGAACAGGTGTAAACCGCTCAGCAGAGGCAATGACCATCTTTGCCGTAATTTGCGCAGGTTTATTTCCAATCATCCACATGGGTCGAGTTTGGTTGGCGTTTTTCATCTTCCCTTATCCAAATACACGTGGACCTGTTTGGGTTAACTTTAACTCTCCATTGTTATGGGACGTGTTTGCAATTTCAACTTACTTTACGGTTTCTCTCGTTTTCTGGTATACAGGTTTAATTCCAGATTTAGCGTTGATTCGCGATAGAACTACTTCAGCATTTAAGAAAAGAATGTATAATATTTTCAGCTTTGGCTGGAAAGGAACTGCTAAAAATTGGCAACGTTTTGAATCTATTTCATTAGTGCTTGCAGGTTTGTCAACACCACTCGTATTATCAGTTCACACCATTGTATCCTTCGACTTCGCGACATCGGTAATTCCGGGATGGCATACTACCATTTTCCCTCCCTACTTCGTAGCCGGTGCCATTTTTTCAGGATTTGCAATGGTATTAACACTCATGTTAGTAGTGCGTAAAGTATTCAACTTGCAAGAGTATATCACTTTGGCACATATTGAAGCAATGAATAAAGTAATTATTCTAACTGGTTCAATTGTGGGTGTAGCATATATAACAGAGTTATTTACAGCATGGTATTCGCAGAATCAATACGAGCAATATGCGTTCCTTAACAGAAGCACTGGTCCTTACTGGTGGAGCTATTGGGGAATGATGACTTGTAACGTTATTTCTCCGCAATTATTCTGGATTAAAAAATTACGCCGCAATATTGTATTTACGTTCTTTATGTCGATTTTCATTAACGTAGGTATGTGGTTCGAGCGTTTTGTAATTATTGTTACATCAACACACCGCGATTATATTCCATCAAGCTGGGTAATGTATTATCCTACAATTGTAGAGATATTCATTTACCTGGGAACAATTGGATTCTTTATGACCTTGTTCTTGATTTTTGCAAAGGTGGCACCAGTAATTGCAGTTGCAGAGGTGAAATCAATTTTGAAAACAGCTGGCGATCAGTATACTGGTCCCGATGCTGTACATAAACATGAAGAACATAAACATTAATTTAATTTAGTTAAATAAGGTTTGCACATGGCAAATAAGAAAATATTATACGGATTATATGACGATGAAGTCATTTTAATCGAAGCAGTAAAAAAAGTGCGTTCAGAGGGATTAAAAATCCATGATTGTTATACGCCATTTCCTGTGCACGGATTGGACGATGCAATGGGATTGCGCATGACTAAACTGCATAGTGCAGGTTTTGTATTCGGTGCAACCGGTACTTTAACAGCACTTACATTTATTTTATGGATTACCACTAATAATTATCCTATCAACTATGGCGGTAAACCATACTTATCGCTTCCAGCATGGATTCCGATTACTTTCGAGTTAACGGTATTATTTGCTGCAGTTGGTATGTTTTTAACTTATTTATATCTAAACCGATTAGCACCAGGGGTTAAACCTGAAATTATTGACGAAAGAACCACAAGCCATTTGTTTGCAATGACTTTTGAAATAGATGAACACACGTCTGATAGCAAGAAAGAAGAAATCAGAAATGTATTATCAGCAAGCGGTGCAGTGGAAATTCACGAAAAAGAATTTTAATACCATAAATATTAAACGAAAATGGTTGTAACAAAATATTTTAAAGTAGCCGCATTGTTGTTGGCAATGCCTTTAATATTTACTGCATGTAAAAAAGCAGGCGGCAATTACACAGGCGATTCTTATACCTATGATATGAATTATTCCCGTGCATATGAAACATATTCGTTAATGCCTCAATTAAAAGACAGCATGAGCGCCATTACGCCTGTTGTAGGCACAGTTCCCTATGTTGGGAATGCCATTGGAGGCATTAAGGGCGATAGCATGAAAATGGTATTAAATCTTCCTTATAACTTGCCAAATACACCGGAAGGGTATGAGAGATCTGCATTAGAGGTTAAAAATCCATTTAGTGTAAGCGATACGAAAGTGGTTGAAGAAGGAAAATATTTCTTTAACATTTATTGTTCAATTTGTCACGGAACCGCTGGAGATGGAAAAGGATATATTGTAACTGAGGGAAAATACACAGCAGCACCACCTTCCTACTTCGACCCGGCATATATGATTTTATCTGAGGGAAAAATGTTCCACGCTGTTGCCTACGGAAAAAATGCGATGTCATCTTATGCATATGCATTGTCAAAAGAAGAACGTTGGAAAGTGATTACTTATATTAAGCATTTACAAGCAGAATACGCAGCAAATCAAGGTGCACCTGCTGATCCAATAAAGATTAATTAATTAGATTTTATAACGCTTTCGAATTAATACTAAGCAAAAACAAAAGCATGAACGGCTCAAACAAATTCGAATATACTTCAAAACTGAAAAACACATTTCTCGGTATTATAATTGCCGGAGTTGTGTTAACAGTATTAGGCATGGTAACCGGAGCATCAATGGATCGATTCTGGTCAAATTACCTGTTGGATACAATTTTATTCCTGGGCATTTCTGTGTTGGCAGTGTTCTTTTTATCTGCACACCAGATTGCAATGTCGGGATGGCATATTCTTGTTAAAAGAGTGCCCGAAGCAATGAGCCAATTCACGATTTATGGTGCCGGCTTTATGTTGGTTATAATTATCGGACTTTGGGCTGGATACCACCATCTATATCACCATTGGGATAACGATTTTATTACACATGAAATGGTAAAGGTGGATGAATTAAAAGAGTACGAAGCCCATTTAGCAGAAGAAGGCGGCGCCAAAGGTCATGATAAAGACTATTCACGTGAATGGCAATCTTTCCAATACAACCAAAAAGCTGAACCAACTATGCACCATGGCGACGAACATCCTGTTGAACTTGTGGCTAATGAAAATGGTGAAGTTGCTAATCCTTATTACGACAGATTTATTGACGGGAAAGATGGTTATTTAAATAAGCCTTTTTGGACAATTCGTTCAATAATATACCTAGTGCTTTGGGTAAGTGTAGCAATTACATTGCGCAAATTATCTTTAAAAGAAGATATCGAAGGCACTACACATTGGTTTATGCGCACAAAGTTTTGGGCTGCTATATTTCTTATAATTTGGGCTGTAACAAGTTCTACAATGGCTTGGGACTGGGTGATGTCACTCGACCCACATTGGTATAGCACTTTATTTGGGTGGTATAATTTCGTATCGCTTTGGGTAACTTGCCTATGCACTATCATCTTAATTTTAATTTATCTTAAACGAAAAGGATATCTTGCTGAACTTAATCAAAACCACTTACACGATTTAGGTAAGTATGTATTTGCCTTTAGCGTATTCTGGACTTACTTATGGTTTAGTCAATTTATGCTTTATTGGTATGGTAACATTCCTGAAGAAACACGTTATTTCCTTGATCGCGCAAGAACTAATTATAGTATTTTATTTTATACAAACCTTTTAGTGAATTTCTTGTTTCCTTTCTTGATGCTCATGCGCAGAGATGCTAAACGCGATTTAAATGCTTTAACTATTGTTGCTTCAGTGCTCATTTTATCGCATTGGTTAGATTTCTTCCTTATGATAATGCCTCCAACAGTTGGCGAACATTGGGGAATTGGATTTCTTGAAGTTGGTATGTTTATGACCTTCGCAGGGGTATTCTTATACATCGTTTTTGGTGAGCTCGCAAAAGCATCACTGGTGCCTCAAAAGCATCCATTATATAAAGAAAGTCTTGATCATCATATATAAATTAATACAATGGCTACCGGTTGGTTGATATTTATTGCAATAGTAATGATTGTTGTTGTCTTGTTCCAAGTAACAAGAACCCTTGACCTTGTAGGACAACTGCGAGGTGGTGAACAAACAACAGTGGAAATGACAAAACTCCATGCAATTCTTGGAGTAGTGTTTATGGTACTGGGAATGATAGGTTTCTTTTGGTCGTTCGGACATTATAGTGATCGAATGGTGGACTCTCACTCATCAGACAACGCCATAATAATACAGCGTATGTTCGTGGTTACACTTTGGGTAACTGGAATCGTATTTGTGATTACGCATGTGTTGCTATTTATTTTTGCTTATCAATACCGCAGCAGACCAGGCAATAAGGCAGTTCACTTTGCCCATAGCAATAAACTCGAGTTTATATGGACAATTATTCCCACGATTGTTTTAACTGGATTAGTTGTTTTTGGTTTACAAGCTTGGACTGAAATTATGGGAGCACCTGAAGAAGATGCAACAATAGTTGAGGTTACTGGCCAACAATTTTTTTGGAGTAGTCGATATCCTGGAGCTGATGGTAAATTAGGGCCACGCGACAACGATTTAATTTGTCCTGAAAATCCACTTGGAATAGTTACAAGAGAATGGATTGAACACCGCTTAATATCATTGAAAGGTTCTGAAAAATTAGCTCAGAAAGGTGAAATTGTTAAACTCCAAACACGCCAGAAAGAATTAAATAATTTGTTGGCAGGTTATTATGATATTATTGATAATTCAGCAAATAAATATAGAATTGCAACATTAAAGGATACCGTTACTGATTTAGAAAAAGAGTTAAAAAAGATTCCATCTAAATTAGAAATAAGAGAAAAATGTTTTATCCGTTTAACAACAAAATACACAGAAGATTATCTTGCAACATATGCTGATGAGCTTACTTGGGGTTATGATGATCCTATGCCAAGTGAAATTCATGTTCCTGTTAATAATCAGGTTTATGTTAAGATTATAGCTTTAGACGTATTGCATAACTTTTATATCCCTCACATGGATGTGAAAATGGATGCAGTGCCCGGAATGCCAACATCATTTAAGTTTAATCCATTAATTACAACTACCGACAAGCGTGTTGAAATGTCAAACAATCCTTTATGGCAAGTTATACCTGAAGGTGAGGAAGAGCCACGATGGAAAAGATTCAATTACGAAATCGCTTGCGCAGAATTATGCGGCGTAGGTCATAGCTCGATGAAATATATTTTAGTAGTTGATTCACCTGAGGATTATGAAAAATGGATTGCAGAACAACCAAGTAAATGGAGTCAGGTTTACGCATCACTTCACCTTGAGAATGGACTTACTAAGTATGCACCTAAAATTGCAACTCCAGAAGATCCAGCTGCAGTAGTGCCGTCTGATTCAGCTAATACCACATTAATTTCAATTAATTAATTGACTGTAAGAAAATAGAAAGATATGTCAACAGAAACTTCAATTCAAACTTCACAAGTTGAAACTCATGAACATGGTAATGATCATCATGATGATCATCATCATCATCATCAAAGTTTCATCAGGAAATATATTTTTTGCGAGGATCACAAAACTATCGCAAAGCAGTTCCTAGTAACCGGCATTTTTTGGGCAATTGTAGGAGCGTTGCTTTCAGTTTTATTCCGTATACAATTAGGTTATCCTGATGCAGATTTAACATGGATAAAACCATTGCTTGGTAAATGGATTACCGAAGAAGGGCAAATTGCTCCTGAATTTTACAACGCATTAATTACGATGCACGGTACTATTCTTGTTTTCTTCGTTTTAACAGCTGGATTGAGCGGAACATTTTCTAATTTCCTTATTCCATTAATGATTGGTGCTCGAGACATGGCTTCGGGTTTTATTAATATGCTATCATACTGGTTCTTCTTTCTATCCAGTGTGGTTATGTTTATCTCTTTTTTCCTTGCAACAGGCCCTGCTTCAGGTGGTTGGACAGCCTATCCGCCTTTAAATGCGCTAAAGGATGCTGGATCAGGAAGTATTTTAGGTGTTGACTATTGGTTAGTTTCAATGGCATTGTTTATTGTTTCTGCCTTGTTGGGCGGTTTAAATTACATCACAACTGTAATTAACCTACGAACAAAGGGTATGAAAATGTTTCGTTTGCCATTGCCAATTTGGGCATTCCTTTTAACAGCAGTAATCGGGGTATTGTCTTTCCCGGTATTACTATCTGCTGCAGTATTATTAATATTTGACCGTAACCTTGGAACCAGTTTCTACTTAGATGCTATAAATCTAGGTGGTGAACCATTGGCCAATTCAGGTGGAAGTCCAATTCTATATCAGCATTTATTCTGGTTCTTAGGACACCCAGAAGTATATATTATTATTTTACCTGCAATGGGTATTGTTTCGGAAGTATTATCCGTGCATGCTAGGAAACCTATTTTCGGTTATACGGCAATGGTTTATTCATTGCTTGCAATTACCGTTTTATCATTTATTGTTTGGGCTCACCATATGTTCATGACAGGGTTGAATCCATTTATCGGGTCAATATTTGTAATCTTTACACTTATTATTGCCGTTCCATCGGCCATTAAAGTATTTAACTGGCTAACCACACTCTGGAAAGGTGATATTCGATTAAATCCACAAATGCTTTTTGCAATTGGTTTTGTCTCCTTATTTATTTCCGGTGGTTTAACAGGTATATTTTTAGGTAACTCTTCAATAGATATCAGATTGCACGATACCTACTTTGTTGTTGCCCATTTCCACCTTGTAATGGGTGTTGCTGCATTCTTTGGAATGTTTGCAGGTGTGTATCACTGGTTTGCGAAAATGTTTGGTCGATATTTGAATCAAACTTTAGGGTATATCCATTTCTGGGGAACCTTAGTGGCAGCATATTTAATTTTTTATCCAATGCACTTTGAAATTGCATTGCCACGTCGATATTACACTCACTCTGGTTTCGAAACCTTTAGTGGTTTTGAAGCATTGAATATGTTTATTTCTACTGTTGCTATTATCTCTTTTGCTTTGCAATTATTATTTGTATTCAACTTTTTCTATAGTATTTGGTACGGTAGAAAAGTGCGAGAAAAGAATCCATATAATGCAAACACATTGGAATGGACTACCCCAATTCGTCCAGGACATGGTAACTGGGACGGCGAAATTCCTGAAGTTCACCGTTGGCCTTACGATTACAACAAACACGGTAGAGAATTCATTCCTCAAACAGAACCGCTATCACAATACGAAATTGAACACGGCGAGCATGGCGATGAAATGGATAGTGATATCATAAAAGAAGAAGAAAAAGATAACAAAGATCATCAGTAATATTAATGAGCAAAGAAACATATATATCAAAACAAGGCTTTCGGAAGACAATAACGGCCAAGCTGAAAGATTACCATATTTTGGTGAAGTTCAGGTTGAGTTTTATTGTGGTTTTCAGCTCTGGTATAGGATATTTATTTGCTGGCGGCGCACAGTCATCGTTCTTTTTATTTTTAGTAGGAGGATTTTTAATTACTGCAGCTTCAAATGCTTTAAATCAAATTATTGAATCTGACACCGATAAATTGATGGGCAGAACTGCCAATCGCCCTTTGGCTACTGGAAGAATGCAACACACAGAAGCAATTATTGCTGCTGGATTAATGGCAATTGCTGGAATTGCAATTTTTTGGATGTGGTTTAATACGCTTGCTGCATTACTTGGCGCATTGTCATTAATTAGCTACGCATTTTTATATACGCCAATGAAAAAGGTATCACCAATTGCAGTATTTATTGGTGCTTTTCCAGGGGCAATGCCACCGCTTATTGGCTGCGCTGCGGCAAGTGGTGGAATTGACGATATGGCTATATTATTATTCTGCGTGCAATTTGTTTGGCAGTTTCCACATTTCTGGTCAATTGCATGGGTTGCAAACGAAGATTATACTAAAGGTGGATTTAGATTGCTACCGTCCGAGAAGGGCATATCTAAAGCATCAGCAATGCATATTGTTATTTACACTATTTTATTGCTTCCAGTTAGTTTGTTAATGTATTGGATGGGTTACACAGGAATTGTATCAGCAGTAATTGTATTTATTACAGGTGTTTTATTTTTATTACAAACAATTAAACTTTACAGAAGCTGCAGCACAACAGATGCCCGCAGCCTTATGTTCGGTTCTTTTTTATATTTACCAATTGTGCTCATCGCACTATTATTAGATAAAATTTAAATGTAAAATGGCAACTTCAGCACATAAACGTTTTATCGTACACCCATATAAATTTAATATGTGGATTGCTATCGTTTCGATGGTAATGATTTTTGCTGCCTTTACAAGCGCATATGTTGTTAAAAAAGGTGATACTAATAGCTGGCAGCACATTCATTTACCAGATATTTTTGCAACTAGCACAGTTGTAATTGTAATCAGCAGTTTGTTTATGCACGGAGCCTATGTTGCTTTTAAAAGGAATAAATTAAATTTATATAGAGGCTTTATTATGCTGGCGTTTTTAACTGGCGCTGCATTTTTAATACTTCAAATACAAGGTTGGTCTATGCTTGTTAATTCTGGAATTGAATTAACGGGAAATGTAGCGGGCTCATTTATTTACGTAATCTCTGGCGCGCATTTTGTACACGTTGCCGGCGGTGTAATTGCTTTATTGGTGTTTTCCTTTAAAGCGTTTACAAAATATAATAACAACGAACTGGATAAAATACAGGGAAGTATCATAAATATTGAAGTAATGACCACCTACTGGCATTTCGTAGATTTTTTATGGGTGTACCTTTATTTTTTCTTTTTATTGAACAGATAAAATAATACAATTTTGGAAGCAGTTGCTAAAACTAATGCAAAAGAACTTTGGGACGGCGGGGATTCACCGTTTCGAGTAAGCTATGGCAAAGTGATGATGTGGTATTTTCTTATTAGTGATACCTTCACTTTTGCTGGTTTATTAATTTCTTATGGCGCAATAAGGATGAGTCATCCTTCGCATGTTGAGGGTAATCTCCTTAGTTGGCCTGATCCAAACGAAGTGTTTAATGCTATACCATTTACACATGCACATCTACCATTAGCGTTTGTTACTTTCATGACATTTATTCTTATTTTTAGCTCGGTAACTATGGTTCGAGCAGTGCAGGAAGGTCATGAAATGAATCGCAAAGGCGTTCTGTTCTGGATGTCGTTAACCATTCTCGGTGGATTGATTTTCGTGGGAAGCCAAGCATTGGAATGGGGCCATTTAATACATGAAGGTCAAACACTCACACATAATCCGTTTGGTGCCGCATCTTTTGGAGCTTTATTCTTTTTAATTACTGGATTTCACGGCTTTCACGTTAGTGTGGGCGTATGCTTAAATACTTGGGCATTCATTCAAACTTACCGAGGCGTTTTCCACAGGATAGGTCATTATGAAATGATTGAAAAATTAGGTTTATACTGGCACTTTGTTGACTTAGTTTGGGTATTTGTATTCTTAGCATTCTATTTATTATAAAAAATTAACTAAAGATATGTCACACGCTACTCATGCAGAAAAAATAAAAAAGGTTTGGCAAATATGTTATTTGCTGGGCTTTGTAACAATATTTGAAATTGCTGCAGCGCTCATTCACTGGAAATTTATGCCTGAAAGCCCAAGATGGTGGCTTAACTCCTTATTCATCATTTTGAGTGCCGCCAAAGCATATTATATTATGAGTGAATTTATGCACTTAAAATATGAGCTAAGGGCAATGGCAGTTTCTATTTTATCTCCATTCCTATTTTTAGTTTGGGGTATTATTGCATTTTTGTGGGAAGGTGGCTATTGGTTAAGCCTAAAAGAACTTTCCAAGATACTTAAGTAATTATGGCAAAAAGACGGGGGCGTGTGTGGGTATTTGTAATGCTCTTAATAATTGTAGTGCTCCCTTTATTTTCGGTGCTTTTTTTAAAAGAAGGATTTAAAATAAGGGATGAAGCACCAGCAAGTAACAGAATGCTTACTGAAAATGCTCAGCCTATTCCTGTTTACCATACCATCTCACATAGAGGGGATACTATTACTAAAAAGCGTATGCTCGATAAGGTTTGCCTAATTGACTTCGCATCGTACTCATGCGGAACCACCAATGATGCACGCGAAAGAAAATTATTTGAACTGCAAGAAGACTATTATGGTAAAACAAAGGCCTTTCGAATAATTACACATACCCTACAACCCCAAACTGATTTAACACCGCAGCTAATCCTTATGGCTGAAAGATATGCAGCCAGGGAAATATGGCATTTTGTCGGCGCTATTGACAGCTCCTCAATTGCATTATTCAATTTTGCCAATAATAATTTCAAAAATTCACCATCTTTTGAAACTGATACAGTGTGTCCGGAGTTAGTATATCTGGTAGATGGTGATGGCATACTTCGGGGAGCTTATAATCCGTTAGATGAAAACCAATTCCACGACCTTTATAACGATATATTATTCCTCGTAAATAAATTGGATTGGGATGAGCAAGAGAAATAATTTAATTATTGCCGGCATCACTGGCGTGTCATTTATTTTATTTGTGATTTTTGTTTATCTCCCGTATGCAGATGAACAGGGAGGAAAAAATAAAGTAACCGAATCATATCAACACAGCTCTTTTCTGCGCGATTCAGTTAATCATATTCCTGATTTTAATTGTATTGATCAAAATGGCAAAACTTTAACACAGAAAGATGTTGAAGGGAAAGTATTTGTAGCTGAATTTTTTTATACAAGCTGCGAGGCATACTGTCCCGTAACTTCTGAACACCTTAAAGAAGTGCAAGCTTCATTAAATAGTGCTATCGATTTTAAAATATTATCATTTAGCTTAAATCCTGAAATGGATTCAGTTACGGTGTTAAAACAGTATGCCAACAAGTATAGTGCAAAGGATGATTTTTGGCACTTTCTAAATGGCAATCAAGAAGAAATATTTAATTTAGGTGAACAAGGTTTTTTTACTGTTGTTAAAGGAGCAGATGGTTCGTTTACAGGCCATTCAGATAAATTTACATTGGTCGATAAAAGCGGCAATATCAGGGGCTTTTACAAAGGAACTGATTCGCTTCAAATGTATGCACTGATTCAAGATATTAATTACCTCGTTTTTAAGGATGACAAAAATGAACGAAAAAGTAACTGATAAAATAATATTCGCAATATCTATTGTAGTGCCAATTTTGGTAGCGATATTGTTTTACACACCGGCATTAAATCTTAATATAAATGTATCTTTTTTGCCAAAATTGCATGCAATGTTTAATTCGTCAGTTGCAATTTTACTAGTTTTCGGATTGTACTTTATTAAGTCGAAAAATATAAAAGCACATAAAGTTTCAATGCTATCAGCATTTTCAATTTCGGCAATGTTTTTAATTTCTTATGTAATTTATCATTCAGCTTCCGATTCAACAATATTTGGCGACAGTAATCACAACGGCGCATTAAGTATCGAAGAAAGTGCCGCAATTGCAGGTATTAAAACAGTATATTATATCATTTTAATTTCACACATTATTTTAGCTACAATCATTATGCCGTTTATTTTAATTACGGTATCGAGAGCGCTATCGGCAAGATTTGATAAACATAGAAAAATTGCTAAAATAACATGGCCCCTATGGCTATACGTTGCAATTACTGGGGTAGTTGTTTATTTTATGATTGCACCTTATTATGGCTAATTATTATTAAATTTATATTATGAAACTACGAATAGTTATTACAATTATCGTTTTGTTTTTGCTCACTTTAATCAGCTCCGATTTGAGCGCTCAATGCGCTATGTGCAAGGCTTCTGCCGAAGAAGGTGCTAAAGATGGTAACATGCAAAGTGCAACCCTTAATACAGGAATTGCATATTTGCTGGTAATGCCTTACTTAGCATTTTGCGTAGTAGGGTTGCTTTGGTACTTAAGCTACAAACGCAAGAAAAAAGAAACTGGTTACGAGTCGTAAATAAGGGATTATATATCTCCTTCCATTGGTCGTATTAAGATTTCTTCTACCACAGTTCTGTTGGAAACTGCATGGGCTTGAAATATTAAAGCTGCTACATCATCAACATCAATAAATCTTGCATCTGGCAATGTAGTGCCTTTCCATGAATCGGTTAGTGCGGCTCCCGGTAAAACTGCTGTAACGCGGATATTGTCTTTTTTTAACTCATGACGTAAATTCTTTGAGAATCCATAAAGTGCAAATTTAGAAATGGCATAAGAACCGCCCGAATCGTAAGCATTAATACTCGCTACAGAACAAATGTTAAAAATGTGCCCCGATTGCTGATTCAACATAATAGGAACTATAGCTCTAGTTAAGTGATACGCGCTGTATAAATTGGTGTTAATTAAAGTTTCTAATGTGCCGTCTGGCTCGTTGTGTATGTTACCAGGAAGAAAAACGCCAGCATTATTTATTAAAACATCGGTAGTAGTAAAATGAGATTTACAGAAATTTGCAAATTGAATTACTTGCTCCATTTGGGATACATCGCAAATCATAGTATGCACCTGGATATTAGTGTTAAGCACCTCTAATTCCGACTTTAAAGCAGCTAATTGGCTGGCATTGCGTGCGCAGGCGGCAATATTGAATCCGTTTTGAGCAAATTTTATGGCTATTGCTCTGCCAATTCCTTTAGATGCACCAGTTATAATGATATTCATCGATAAAATGATTTTAATTAATAGTTTTACAAAATAAAACAATTTACCCCGCAATGAATAACTTGTTTGTAGATGTGATATTGCCTTTTGCGTTGGAGAAAAACTATACCTATGCGGTTCCCGAAGAGCTTTCGACAGCAATTGCGCAGGGTATGCGGGTAGAAGTGCCTTTCAGAAATAAAAGTTATACAGGAATTGTTGCGAAAGTGCATCACATTCAACCTGTCGGATATGCGCCCAAAGAAGTTATTGCACTACCTGATCATCTCCATATTGTAAATAAAGTGCAATTGGAATTTTGGCAGTGGATGGCCGAATATTATATGTGTTCAACAGGCGATGTTATGAACGCAGCCTTACCTGCGCCGTACAAATTAAGTAGTGAAACAATTATTGTGCTGCATAAAAATGCAGATATAGACGCATTGCTTTTAGATGATAAAGAATATTTAATTGCTGAAGCATTGTCGATTCAAACAGAATTAACATTAAAAGATATACAGCTCATTTTACAACAGAAAACAATTCAGCCTGTAATTAAATCATTAATAGAAAAGGGAATTATTTATATAAAAGAAGAGCTAAAAGAAATTTACACTCCGCGAACCGAAAAATTTATACTACTTACTAAAGACTACGAAAGTGAAGATGCTTTGCGTGAATTATTTGATAAGCTACAGCGTAATGAAAAGCAGTTAAATATTTTAATGACTTATTACCAACTGTCGCAGCAGAATAAAAAAGTTAAAAAAAATATTTTGTTGCGGAAATCGGGAGCTTCAGCAGCAGTATTAAAAACATTGTTAAAAAATGAAATTTTCGAGGAAGTAGATGACCAGGTAAGTCGTTTGCAAATTTTTGGCGATGATAATATCGAAGAGTCAGTTTTAAATGAGGAGCAGGTTCGGGCTTTAGATGAAACTAAAAAATTACTCGATGAAAAAAATACTGTTCTCATTCATGGCGTTACAGGTAGTGGTAAAACAGAAGTATATATCGAACTTATAAAGCAACATGTTGCAGCTGGTAAACAGGTGCTTTACTTATTGCCTGAAATTGCGCTAACCACTCAAATTACATCGAGATTAAAAAAACGTTTTGGGAGTCAAATTGGTGTTTACCATTCTAAATTTAATCAGAATGAACGTATAGAAATATGGCAACGTGTGTTGAGTAATGAGTATAAAATAATATTAGGCGCTCGCTCTGCATTATTTCTTCCGTTTAATGAATTAGGTTTAATAATTATTGATGAAGAACACGATTATTCTTACAAACAACATGAGCCAGCACCACGCTATCATGCCCGCGATGCGGCTATTTATCTCGCACACTTACACAAGGCGAAAAGCGTTATGGGCACTGCTACGCCATCCATCGAAACTTACTATCAAGCTGTCAACGAAAAGTTTGGTTTGGTAAAAATGTATAAGCGCTACGCGGATATGGCAATGCCGGAAATTATAATTGCGGATATTAGGGAAGAAGAAAAAAACAAAACCATGCAATCGCATTTTAGTTCCGCATTAATTGGTAGAATGAAATATGCGCTTGATCAAAAAGAACAAGTAATCTTATTTCAAAATAGAAGAGGATATGCACCCTTTTTAATTTGCGAAGGTTGTGGCTGGACTCCAAGATGTATTAATTGTGATGTTAATTTAGTGTATCATAAATTTAGTAATGAATTGAGATGTCATTATTGTAATTATCATTCAAATACCTATACTATTTGTCCCGCATGTGGCAGCACTAGAATTATTATTAAAGGATTTGGTACCGAAAAAATTGATGATGAATTGCAGTATTTATTTCCTGATGCAAAATCAGGCAGATTAGATTTAGATACCGTTAAGTCAAAAAATGGTCATGAAAAAATTCTTCAATCATTCGAATCGGGTGAAATAGATATTTTAACTGGCACGCAAATGGTTACTAAAGGATTAGATTTTGACAACGTGAACCTTGTTGGTATTTTAAGTGCCGATCAGATTTTAAATTTTTCAGATTTCAGAGCAGCTGAAAGAGCTTTTCAAATGATAACCCAGGTAAGTGGGAGAGCAGGCAGAAAGAATAGAAAGGGTTTAGTTTTAATTCAGGCAACTCAAGTTAATCACCCTGTTTTACGAGATGTATTGCACAACGATTTTTCCGGTTTCTATCAAAGAGAAATTGGAGAACGTAAGCAATTTGGTTATCCGCCATTTTCGCGAATAATTAAAATTACCTTAAAGCATTTGAAGCTAGAAACAGTAAATAGATCAGCGGCATTTTTAGGAACTGAGCTAAAAAAGCAATTAGGAGAGCGGATTTTAGGCCCTGCTGTTCCAGGTATTCCTCGAATTAGAAATAAATACTTATCTGAAATAATGATAAAATATCCAAACAACCGTGTAAGTGGCGAATTCGTTAAAAAGTTATTGAAATTTGAAGTTGAAAAGATGCGGCTAAATCCTGCGCACAAACAGGTTGAAATCGTTATTGATGTTGACCCAATGTAGTATCTTTGCAGTCTAATATATGCTATCTAAAAAAGCCAAATACGGATTAAAAGCCATGTTTTACTTAGGTAAAAAGTTTGGCAAAGGCCCAGTGCTTATTTCCGTTCTTGCAGAAGAAGAAAATATTCCAAAGAAATTTCTTGAGCTAATATTATTGGAATTAAAGAAAAATGGCCTTTTGCACAGTAAAATGGGTAAAGGTGGCGGATATGCATTAAGTAAATCACCTGACGACATTACGATAGGGCAAATAGTGCGCGTTTTGGATGGCCCTTTAGCACCAATTCCCTGTGTAAGTAAAACGGCATATCGGAAATGCGACGAATGTGATAATGAAAAAACCTGTGAAATCCGCAAAATAATGATGCAGGTTCGGGATGCCTCAGCAGCCATTTTGGATCATACCAGTTTGTTGGAAGCGCCAAAAGCAATGTTCACAGTAAATAGAAAAACTAAATAAATATCAAGCGGGACAATGCAATACAGTTTATAAAAATATAAATATATATAAATATTCTACTAATTCGATAGAATATGTAGATATTTGTCCCGCGCTAAAAAGAAATTATGAAATCGACATTTTTACTATTGGCATTTATGTTTTGTTTTACCGTTTTGGTAAATGCACAATCAGGTACACAGATTGAAACTTACAATGTGAAAGTTTCTCAAAAAATTGAATTACGCGGATTAAACCATATTCGTTATCAAGTATTTCAAGACTCAACTAAATTTGATGCATTTGATTTAAGAAGGGCGCGTTTAGACTTTAGGGGTGATATTGCTCCTAAAATCGGATATCGCTTGCATACTGAATTAGCAGGAACACCTAAGATTTTGGATGCAACATTTATTTACAAACCATTTGAATGGTTGAATGTAAACATCGGCCAAAGCAAATATCCAATTTGCTACGACAACCAATATTCGCCTTGGACTTTATTAACTATTAATAGAACACAAATAGATAATGCTTTATCTTTTCGTGAAAGTGATTTATATGGCAATCAGAACGGCCGTGATATAGGCTTATGGTTAAGCGGTAAATATAGTATTGGCAATGAAGCAAGTAAGCGACCAATTATAGATTATACTTTAGGTGTTTATAATGGCTCAGGTATAAATGTTGCGGATAACAATCAGGACAAAGATATTGCTGCAGCTTTAGGACTTTCACCTATAAAAGATTTATGGATTTTTGGACGATACATGAATGGCGTAGGGCAAACTACTGCCGATCCAGGTGTTGATGCAGACAGAAGCCGTTTCGGAGGTAGCATAACTTATAAATATAAAAGTCTTTTAGTTGAAGGCGAATTCCTTTTAGGATCAGATGAAAGTGATAGTTTAGCTTTATTGGAACGCAACGGATACTATGTTACTTTAGGATATACACCAATTAAAGATAAATTACAAGTAGTAGTGAGGTTAGATAATTATGACCCAAATACTGCTACCGCAGATAATATCACAAATAAATACGTTGTTGGTGCTAGTTATTTTTTCACAAAAAATACAAGAATTCAATTAGAGTACGACCTCGTTTTGGAAGAAGCTAAAATCCAAAATGAAAACAATCTTTTTTCATTACAATTCCAGGCAGGTTTTTAAAAGTCTAAATGGATTAAATGGTTATGCAATATGGTATAACTACTTATCTCGCAATTAAATAATATTAAATCAAAAGTGTAACGATTATCACAACAGAGCTTATATTCTATTAAATCTATAGTATTTATAGAAAATATAGTAATTTTGCCAAGCAATCTAAAAAAAACTTATGGAAATTGCAATTGTACTTACCCTTTTAGTATTGGCTATTATTGCCTTTTCTACCGAAAAGATATCGGTAGATATTGTGACCATGACAGCCGTATTGCTGCTGGTGCTAACGGGAATTCTTGATTATAAAGAAGCTTTTGCCCCTTTCGGTAGCGACTTTATTATTATGCTCGCCTCAATTTTTATTGTTACCTCAGCTATCGACTCGTCGGGGGTGCTGGAACACTGGACTTCTAAACTTATGAAACGTTCTGGAGGTAGCCAAATGAGGCTTATAATGCCTATGATTAGCATTACTAGCCTGTTTTCTGCATTTATGAATAACACAACAGTTACGGCTTTAATGATTAATCCCGCAATGGCAATTGCTAAGAAATCGGGAATTAATTTCTCAAAAATTTTATTACCATTGGCGTTTGCTTCAATTGTAGGCGGCACTTGTACTTTAATTGGAACATCTACAAACGTGGCAGTTAACGCTTACCTAAGCAAAAATGGTTACGAACCTTTTGGCATGTGGGACTTTACATCGATAGGACTTGTTTTAGTGGCCGTTACATTGGTTTACATGGCCACTATTGGTGTAAGAATGTTACCAAACAGACATTCGGGCGACCTCACTGCCGAGTATGGCGTGAGGGAATATTTAAGTGAAATTAAAATATTAGCTAATTCCACTTTTATTGGACAAGTAATTCACGATTCTGAAATTTCAAGAATGGGTTTTAATGTGCTAGCTGTCATCCGGGGCGATCGGCAATTTGCTCCTGGGCCCAATATTTCGTTCAGGGAAGGTGATATCGTTTTGGTTAAGGGAAAGATGAAATTACTTATGGATGTTAAAAATACCAAGGGAATTGATATTGTAGCCGATACGTTAGATTTTTATAAAGCAGAGGATAAAGCACTTAAATTAACCGAAGTTGTTGTGCCTGGTCGTTCCAACTTAGCGGGTTCAACTATTGCTGAAATTGATTTCCGCAGAAAATACGGAATGGTAATAGTTGCTTTACATCGAGAAGGAAAAAATATTACTGAGCAATTAAGTAATATAACAATTGAGGTTGGTGATATGTTGTTAGTGCAAGGAACCGATAATTCATTCACTAAATTAAAAAATCATCACGACCTAGTTGTGTTAAGTGCTCATGTTCCGCAAACTAAAAATTTGTGGAAAGGGTATTTTGCTTTGGGATTTTTTTGCATCGCAATAATTATTAGTTCTATTAAGGTTTTTGATGTGCATGTGTCAGTTGCATTTTTAGCCAGTGCAGTTTTAAGTATGTTAGTAGGTGCTGTAAAACCTGACGATGCCTATAAAAGTATTGAGTGGAAATTATTAGTGCTGATAGCAGGAATGACAGCCTTTGGAACAGCAATGGGAAATTCAGGTGCAGATAAATATCTTGCAACACTTATTATAGATATGTTTGGCAGCTTAGGGCCAAATGGAATTATGTTGGGCTTCATGATTCTAACTGTTTTACTTACTCAGCCAATGAGCAACGCTGCTGCGGCCTTGGTTGTTTTGCCCGTAGCTATTGAAGCTGCAAACACATTGCAGGTAAATCCGTTGAGTTATGCAATCGCAGTTATGCTTTCAGCTTCGGTGTCTTTAATTACTCCTTTCGAACCTTCATGTATTTTAGTATACGGTCCGGGTAAATATAAATTTATCGATTTTATTAAAGTGGGTGGCATGCTAACAATTATTCTAGTAACCATTATTTTTTTTATGGTTCCAATGCAATGGCCACTATAAAAATGTAGCTTTTTATAGCTTTTAAAAAAGGGTATTCATATTAATTATCGAATACCCTTTTTTTATTTCAAAATTCATTAATGTGCTTTGCTCTTCCTTTTGAAATGCTTATATACTTCAACCCATAATACGGCAATGCAGGCTGTTAAAAGGCAGTAAATTATATTGAGAAAACTTAAACTTTCAAATTTAAATAAGGTTTGAACTGGTTCGATATAAATAATAGCAAATAATAAACTTATTGAAATAACAATCACCAAAGGAACCAAATTGTTCTTATACCTAAGTGTAAAAAATAAGCTATGTAAAAAAGACCTATTCGTTAGGGTTAGTAGCACATTGCTGAAAATTAGTGTAGCATAAACAGTTGTTCTGATTAACGGTTCACTGCTACCCATTTGCATCATTATATAAGCCGGAATTAAGCAGCCTGCAGTTATAATTAATCCTTGAACTATACTCAAGGTTAATTCATGCATCGAAAAAAAGCTATTAATTGCTTTATGTGGCTTTCGATGCATGGTATCAGGTTCAGCTGGTTCATTTTCAAAAATAATTGAACATGTAGGGCCCATTATTAATTCTAGAATAATAACGTGTAATGGATTAAAGAAATCAGTAAACTCCCAAAAAAATAATAATGGTAATGTTACAATTAGTATAATTGGAATATGTATGCTAATGATATACCTTATTGCTTTTTTTAAATTATCGTATATTCTTCTACCTAATGCAATTGCTTCAACCATGTGTTCTAGGTTGTCGTCAGTTAAAATTAAAGATGCCGCAAGTTTAGCAGTTTCCGTTCCTCGTTTACCCATTGCTATGCCAATATGCGCAGCTTTTAAGGCAGGTCCATCATTAACACCGTCGCCAGTCATTGCAGTAATTTCACCATTCCGTTTTAATGCCTCAACTACTTTTAATTTTGCATCAGGAAACATTCGCGCAAAAATACTTGTATCTTTTATTGCTGTGCATAGTTCATCATCATGCATAGCTACAACTTCTGTACCTAATAAGATGCGTTTACCATTTTTTAATCCAATTTGATTGGCAATAGTATTAGCTGTGGCGGCATAGTCACCAGTAATCATTTTTACATCAATGCCCGCATCATAAAATGCTTTTATTATTTCACTTGTATTTTTCTTAGGGGGATCATAAAATGCAATGAGTCCTAAAATATCATAAATAAACTGTGTTTGATTTTCAGGATAAACATTTGTTGTAAGTGTTGATTTCCCTACAGCCAAAACACGAAAGCCCAATTCTGCAAGACTTTGTGTTTTTGCTATTAGCCTCGCTCGAATTTCAGCACTTATTTTACTTTGCGCTAATAATGTTTCCACACCACCCTTACAAGCTATTATTTGATTGCCGCTAGAGTCAGTGTAAATATGAGTCATAATTGGAGGCGTACCAGCTAATGGATATTCGTGCACCATTTTAAATTGCTTGCGTTCATCTTTTTGGGTAAATCTTTCATAGGCAATATGAATAGCTTTTTCCATTGCGTCGAACGGAATTGTTTCAGACGCCCACATCGCATAATCTAAAACTGTATTTGCAGCTCCATCTGAATTAATAAAATTAATTTCCTCATCATTAGCTAAGTTATAAATAGCTGCTAATTGCATGTTGTTTTCGGTAAGTGTGCCAGTTTTGTCTAAACAAATAACAGTTGCAGCGCCCAACGATTCGACTGTTTGAGGCGATTTTGCAATTACTTGTTTTTTGTAAAGGCGATAAGCACCTAATGCTAAAAATGTGCTGAAGGCAACGGGTATTTCTTCGGGTAATACAGACATCGCCAATGTTAATCCATGCAGTAAGCCATGCAGTATGTTGCCGGTTAATACAATGTTAAATCCCCAAACTAGAAAAAACGCAATTAATCCGGCAATTACCATTTGGAAAATAAACCGATTAATTTGTTTTTGTAATGGCGTTTTTTCACTTTCAATATTTTCAATTGATATACCGATTTTCCCTATGGATGTCGAATTGCCAACTGCTGTTATTTGCGCAATACACGAGCCAGTTACTACTATTGTGCCTTTGTAAATTTCGGTTGAAACCGTCGTGCTATTTTTAAACACGCTAAGCGATTCGCCAGTAAGCATACTTTCATTTACCGAAAAATCATGCGCTGCTAAAATGGCACAATCAGCTGGTACAATATCACCGTCCTCGCAAGTAATGATGTCGTTTTTAACCAAAGCTGTGGAGTCAACTGTTACCAAGATGCCACTCCTAAATACCTTACTCCCAGGAGAAGTTAATTTACGCAGCGCATCCACCGCATTTCGACTCCTCGATTCTTGGAAAACAGAAATGCCTGCTACAAAAAATAATGCAGCTAACATGATAAATCCTTCTGAGCTTTCGCCAAGCACGAAATATATTATTGCGGCTACTACCAAAATTATAAACATTGGCTCAGTAACAACGTCTTTAATCTGGATTAATGTTTTGTTTTTGTGCTTCGCTGTTAATCCATTATCACCATAAAGTTTTCGACTAACAAGCACTTCATCATCATTCAAACCTTTATATTGTTGCGTAGACATTATTTTGGCCGCTTATCTGAATTATATTTAATAAAATAAATCAGCCATGCTACAAAAATAAATTGTTTATTTACCCTTGCCTTGAAAAATAATCAGGATAGTATAAAACATTATTTTAAAATCTATAGCAAGGCTCATATTCTCGATATACAGCAAATCGTATTTCATGCGTTGTATCATTTGATCTACATCGCTGGCATATCCAAATTTTACCATTCCCCAGCTTGTTAATCCTGGTTTTACTTTTTGAAGATGCCTATATGATGGTGCTGTTTTTGTTATTTGATCGATGTAATATCTTCTTTCAGGTCTCGGCCCTACGAGACTCATTTCACCTTTAAGGATATTAAATAATTGAGGTAATTCATCATATCGCCACTTGCGCATTACGCGACCCCATGGTGTTATGCGTTCATCGTTTTCACTTGATAATGCTGGTCCATGTACTTCTGCATCTGTATACATTGACCTGAATTTAATAATTGTAAATATTCTATTATTAATTCCAACGCGTTCTTGATAATAAAAAATTGGTCCAAGCGAACTCAATCTTACTTTAATAGCGATGAAGGCGTATAATGGACTTAGAAGCAACAACGCAAATATGGCAACTGTAATATCAATACATCTTTTAATAATCCGCTGCCAACGAGGCATTAAATCTGGATATATCTCTATTAGCACTGCGCCCAATACATTGCTCATTTTTACACTGCCTGATAAGATGTCGTACATATCTGGTACAATTTTAATTACGATTGTGCCTTTTTCAGCTAGCGTATTAATTAATTCATTAAGTAAATGATGTTCAGATGTTTCAATTGCAATTATTACCTCATCAACATTGCGCTGATTTATTATTTCTTTCAACTGTGCGAGATTACCTAAACAAGGTATGTATTTGTCTAACTCGGAACCATGATTGCCATTTGCTTCAATATATCCAACAAATGCATAGCCTAGTGATTTTTTATATCTCGTTATTTCACTGTAAATAGCTAATGCCCTTTGGTCGCTGCCAATTATTATTGTGTTATAAGCAACATGTCCTTTTTGCAATTGGCGCTTCACACGCGTTAGAATAACTAATCTGAGAAATGCAGTTACCAAAAACTGGCCAAAAAACAATAAGAAAAAAATTTGATAATAATCGCGGTACCCAGAAACATAATCATCAAGTAGTAAAGCGAAGAAAATGATTAGCACACCAATAAATGAAACTACAAAGGATTTAGTAATTTCTGCCAATCTTGATTTTCGATAAATATCTGTATAAGTGCCTGCTATAAAATGTAATACTATCCAAATTATTGGAATACCGAATACGCCATAAAAGAAATTTTTATCGTTTAATACCTGTCGGTAAATATCGAATTGTAAATCTTCAATTACAAATTTGCGATATAGAAATAGTCCGGCCCATACAATCATAGCTGCGACATAGTCGAACAGAATATAAGTGATGATGCCAATTTTTTTCTTAAATCGCATTATTTAGATTGAATAATTTTAATGTTATCATAAAACAATTGTGCGGTATCCGATGTTGTATTAATTGCTCTGAATTCTAATTGGTATGATTCAGGTTGATAGGCTGCAAAAAACTGCAAAGTTGTATTTAGGTTGATATAAATTTTATTCCAGTAATCTTTTGAGGTAACTGTTAATACTTCATCATATATTGAACTGCCAGTTGCAGTATTGCATTTTACCCAAACGTTATAAGGAATATCACATTTGTAATCTAATTCAAGAAACAATTGATGATCAGTTTGAGGGAAAAATAACACATCGCTTGTTTGAACATAAAAGGTATCGATTGCTCCAATCAATGTGCTAACCGCTGATCGGTTACCTTCAAACACTTCTGAATCTGTTGAGGTAGTTGTAAGCACGCCATCGTCAATAACACTGTAGAATGGGTTACTGCTTTCAAATCGCTCAAGCATAATAAATGAAATGGACGCAGAATTTTTATAGGTTGTTGCAGGATTTATAACAATAGTTTCACCAGCAAGTAATTCAGGTGAAATAGTATAAGCATTGTAGAAAGGATATATCATACCAGTTCCAGAAATGCCATTTTCTTTAATTCCAGGATATATAATCAACGAAGTTATTCCTTCTGACAAAATAGGTATAGTAGCAGGTAATTCATAAGCGCCAATAAATATATTATCGGCATAAACCCATGCATCAGTTATTTTTGAGGATGCATAGCCTTGGGTTTCTAACGTTGCCGTGAATGCAAAATTGTTAATTGTTACATAGGCCGGAATTTGTTCGTCAGGGTTAATTATATCACAGCCTTGAATTAGCAATGTGATGATTATAGCAAAGAAAATACTTGTCAGTTTATTCATTTCGATAAAAGTAGCACGAATTAGTTAATTCTCAAATCTTTCAACATCACTATTTGTCACCTGTAAGCAACGTTTTTTTCAATTTTATTTAATATCATGTGTGCTACCTGCAGCGCTCGATAGCCGTCTTCGATGGTAACTGGAGTTTCTGTATCATTAATGATAGCTTTGGCAAAAAGTGCTAATTCCATTTTAATGGCGTTTACCGGAATAATTTCTGGTTTCGACATGCGAACGGCTTTCTTTTTAGAGGAATCACCTGTATTGATGTCAATAGTGAACGCATCCTCATCATTTTTAGCATCACTGAGGGTTAATATTTCTGTCATGTTTTCTCCAAAATCAACTGAAATGTAAGCATCGCGCTGAAATAAACGCATTTTGCGCATCTTTTTCATTGAAATTCTGCTGGCGGTTAGATTTGCTACACAGCCATTATCGAATTCGAGTCTTGCGTTAGCAATATCAGGTTGATTGCTTATAACCTTTACCCCGCTTGCACTTACTTTTTTTACGTTTGAATGCACCAAATGCAATACAATGTCAATGTCGTGAATCATTAAATCTAAAACTACCGAAACATCAGTGCCTCTTGGATTAAAAGTGGAAAGTCGATGCGACTCGATGAACATGGGTTGAACATCTATATCCTTTATAGCCAGAAACGCTGGATTAAAGCGTTCCACATGTCCAACCTGTGCTTTTACATTGGCTTCATGTGCAAGTGCCATAAGGTATTTTGCTTCATGCACAGTGTTTGCAAGTGGTTTTTCTACAAAAATATGTTTCGCTTTCTTTAAAGCTGCACGCCCGCAATCATAATGTGAAATGGTTGGAGTAACAATATCAACTGCGTCGCAAGCATCAATCAACTTGTGAATACTGTTAAACCGAGGGATGTTAAATGTTGCTTCAGCGTATGCTGCATTTTTGGCATCTGGGTCAAAGAACCCAACAACCTCAAAATCAGGTATTTCTTTCAAAAGCTTCAAATGGATTTTACCCAAATGACCCGCACCTAATACACCAATTCTAACCATAATTTGATTTGTGGCAAATTTAAATTATTCAAAGGGAGAGATACATAAAATAGCAATATAAATGTCCACGTTTTATTAAGGTTGTATGCTTAGGAACACAACTATTGAGCAAACAGCCCAAAAATCCCCTATCTTCACGCAGTAATTTTAGGTATGCGATTTAAGAATATCATTTTAGCATTTGTGCTGTTGCCATTGCTTTCGGGCTTGCTAATGTGGGCAGCTTGGCCGCCATTGCCATTTACTTTCCTCGTATTTGTTGCACTCGTTCCATTGTTATTGGCCGAAAAATTAATTTCAGGATATTATCAAAATTTTGTCGGCCTCAAAGTATGGTTGGCAATGTTTATCGGTTTGTCAATTTGGAACATATCAACTACTTGGTGGGTTGGCAACGCGAGTGCAACGGGAGGTTTGTTTGCCAATGTTGCTAATGCCATTTTAATGACTATTCCAATTATGGCTACCAGAAATGCGCGGCGTGTTTTTGGAGAGCGGATTGGAAATTTGGCGTTTGTAGTATTCTGGATGACTTTTGAACTTATACATCTAAATTGGGAGCTAACATGGCCATGGCTTTCATTGGGAAATGTATTTGCATTAAATCATACTTGGGTGCAATGGTATGCTTATACTGGTGTTTTTGGTGGCACATTATGGGTGTTAATCACTAATTTATTGGTATTTAATTGGATAAAAAAATATGTATTTGGAAGTCAAATAACGATAAAACCTAACAAAAGGCAGTTGTTTAAACCAGCTTTTTTATTTATTGCAATTATTGTGGTTCCTATTACAATTTCGAAAATTATTTATACCAATACATCTGATAAAGGTTCATTAACGCATGTAACAGTAGTGCAGCCAAATTTCGATCCATTTACAGAAAAATTTGCCATCCCTTACAGTATTCAAATGGAGAAAATGATTGCACTTTCCAAAAGTAAAATCAACGATTCAACTTCGTTTTTGGTTTGGCCAGAAACAGCTATTCAATCTGAAATTTGGTTAGATAAAATTAAGTTCGAAAAACCTGTGCGCGATTTAAAAAAAGAATTAGATAGTTTTCCTAATTTAACCATGGTTTTAGGTATTAATGGATTTGAGCGATATAATAGTGGAGATGACATTTCTGCTACCGCTCGTGAAATGATTTATAATACTAACGATATTGGCGGTGCTGATACCATGTTTTTCGATATTTATAACACTGCACTTGCAATCAACTCAACAGGTCCAATTGGATATTATCATAAATCAAAATTAGTTCCAGGCGCAGAACGTATGCCTTATCCTGAATTTTTTTCTTCGTTAGGTAAATGGGCAATCGATTTGGGCGGCATACAGGGAAGTTTGGGTATTCAAAAAGAAAGAACAGTTTTTTTTAATAATGAAGGTATTGGAGTAGCCCCAGTAATATGTTACGAAAGTGTTTTTGGAGCCTACGTTACAGAGTATGTAAAAAAAGGTGCTGGATTGATATTTATTATTACAAATGATGGATGGTGGGGCAATACCGATGGTTATAAGCAACACTGTTTATATGCAAAGTTGCGCAGTATTGAAACACGCAGGAGTATTGCCCGCTCTGCTAATACCGGAATATCCTGTTTTATAAATCAGCGGGGAGATATAACACAACCTACTGGATGGCGCGAAGATGCTGCCATATCTGCATCGTTAGCCGTTAATACTGAGATTACTTTTTATACTAGGTATGGCGATTACTTGGCAATAATTGCAATGGTAATTGCACTAATAATACTTTCCGCCACCATGTTGATGAATGCAGCAAAGCGATTTAATAAAAAGGCTTCCTTATGATGAAAACTGATGAGCTAGAAAAATTATGTTTTGCTGTAATTGAAATTATTAAACCAATTGCATACAATATTAAAGAGGTAAGAAAAAATTTCACCGATGTAGTTATCGAAAAAAAAGGCATTAGAGATTTTGTTACTGAAGTGGATACAAATGCAGAGAAAGCGCTTGTTACTGCATTAGCTAATTTACTTCCCGAAGCAGGATTTATTACGGAAGAAAAAACCGTTTTGCAATCCGACAAGCAATACAATTGGATAATTGATCCGTTGGATGGAACAATGAATTATTTACATGGAATTCCTGCATATAGTGTAAGTATCGGTTTGCAATTTGAGCACGAAATTATTTTGGGCGTTGTGTATGAAATTGTGCACAACGAAATGTTTTATTCATGGAAAGATGCACCGGCTTATTGTAACAATAATATTATACATGTTTCTAATTGCGCCACAATACAAGATGCATTAATTGCAACTGGATTTCCTTATATCAGAAATACAGAACGCACACGAAAAATTGCAGATACAATTAAATATTTTCTTGATAACGGAAGAGATATCAGAAGAATAGGAACAGCTGCCACCGATTTATGTTATGTGGCTTGTGGCAGAATGGATGTTTATTACGAAGGCTTTTTAAATATCTGGGATATTGCAGGTGGAATAATAATTGTTAAAAATGCGGGTGGATTTGTTGCTGATTTTTCAGGAGAAAACGACTTTACAAAAGGGCAAATTGTTGCGTGCTCACCTGAACTTAAATTTGATGTTCTGCGAGGTGTTGCTTTAATGCCATGAACAAAATTGCGGTGCTCGCAAAATGTTGTTAGGTACCTAAAAATATGCAGCAAAATGTCTTTTGGCTCGATTGGAAGTATTTAAGTATTTTGTCGATTGATTGATGCAGATAGTTAAATAAGTGTTAATAGTAGATAAATTAATTTTTAATCTAATGATAAATTAATGTTAGGCATGTTTTTTAATTGAGAATAAACAAGACTTAACAGTAACTTAACATTGCCTCAAGGTGCTGATAAGGCTGCTTTAAAGTGATTCTAAAATTAATAAATTCTTATTTGCGCAAAAAATAAACATATCCTTAACATTAACTTAATATTGTGCAAATACCTTCGCATTAATAACGCTATAAACTATGTTCAAACATTTAACCTTTGTAACGCTTGCAGCAGTAGGATTAGCCTCTTGTGGGGGCAACAAAACTGACAATTCTGATAGTAATGAAATTACTGGAACTATTTCAATTGATGGCTCAAGCACTGTTTATCCTCTTAGTGAGGCAATGGCAGAAGAATTTGGCCTAAAAAACCCTAAAGCTAGAGTTACAGTTGGTGAATCAGGCACTGGTGGCGGATTCAAGAAGTTCGGCAGAAGTGAAATTGATATCTGTGGCGCTTCACGACCGATAAAAGACAGCGAAAAGGCTGATTGTGATTCTGCAGGTATAAAATATTTGGAGCTAGAAATAGCTTATGATGGTTTGGCTGTAGTTGTAAACAAAAAGAATACTTGGGTTGATAAATTAACAACTGCGGAGTTAAAAATAATGTGGGAAACAGGAGCACAAGGTAAAATCACTTCATGGAAGCAAATTAGAGCAAGTTTTCCTGACGAACCACTGCATCTATATGGTGCCGGAACAGCAAGTGGAACTTTTGACTACTTTACAGAAGAAATTTGTGGTAAAAAAGGAGATAGTCGCGGTGATTATACGGCTAGCGAAAATGATAATACACTTGTAACGGGTGTTGCTAGCGATAAAGGCGGATTAGCTTATTTCGGAATGGCTTATTATGAAAATAATAAAGAGCAACTTAAAATTGTGCCAATCGATAATGGAAATGGAATAGGTGTAATTCCAACGCAAGAAACTGTTTTAAATAAATCATATGCTCCACTTTCACGACCTTTGTATATATACATAAACGAAAAAGCATTAGATCGTCCTGAGGTTCAGGCTTTCGTATCATTTTTTATTGATAATGCTCCCGAATTAAGCAAGGAAGTTGGATATGTGCCATGTGAAGCTGCAGTTTATGAGCAGCAAAAGGCAATATTAAAAGCAGATGTTGACAGCAAGTCAGCCGCTAAATAAATAACTAATATTTTTGTTCAGGTAATCACTAAGGTTAGCTGAACATTTTTTATTTTGTGAGAAGAAAAGAAAAAATAATAGAATTTTTGTTAGCACTTGCCGGTGCTATTACTGTTTTAACTACAATAGGAATATTATGGGTTTTACTTTATGAAACAGTGCTTTTTTTTGGCGAAGTTTCTATTGTCGAATTTTTTACAGATACACAGTGGACACCGCTTTTTGCTGATAAACATTTCGGTATTCTTCCATTAATAAGTGGTACTGTACTTACTTCATTTATTGCCATTTTTGTTGCACTACCAATTGGTTTGAGTATAGCAGTTTATTTAAATGAATATGCACATCCTAAAATGCGGCGAACTGTAAAACCAGTAATGGAAATTTTAGCAGCAATTCCAACTGTTGTATATGGTTTCTTTGCTTTAACGGTTGTAACGCCTTATTTGCAAACTATTATTCCAGGCTTAGCTGGATTTAACGCCTTATCGCCTGGAATTGTAATGGGAATTATGATAATACCGCTTATTTCATCTTTGAGTGAAGATGCTTTATATGCAGTGCCAAAATCATTGCGTGAAGCGAGTTACGGCCTAGGAGCAACTCAATTTCAAACATCATTTAAGGTGTTAATTCCTGCAGCATCATCAGGAATTATTGTTTCTGTAATTTTGGCCATATCAAGAGCATTTGGTGAAACAATGATTGTTGCTATTGCCGCAGGTTTGGAGCCAAGGCTTACACTAGATCCAACAGTGCCTATTGCAACAATTACGGCTTATATCGTTCAAGTTTCTATGGGAGATGTTCCACAAGGTTCTTTGGAATTTAAATCCATTTTTGCTGCGGGAATGATGCTGTTTGTGTTTACTTTTATATTAAATACAATTTCAGCTAGAGTTAAAAAGAAATTTTATCATAAATACGAATAATCAACAAAAATAAATGAACAACAGGCTTAAAAATAATTTATTCAAATATTGGGCAATAGCATGCACTTTATTTGGAATTATTATGCTTGGCGTTTTTATAATTAATATTTTAATAGATGGCTTAGGTCGTTTAGATTGGAATTTTATTACAGATTTGCCTTCACGCAAGGCTGAAAATGCAGGTATTTTTACTGCAGTGATGGGAACCCTCTGGATACTTGGCCTCACCGCAATTATTTCAATTCCTGTTGGTGTAGCAGCTGGTATCTATTTAGAAGAGTATGGTAAAAAATCGCGCTTCGCCAACATGCTCGAAATTAATATCACCAACTTGGCTGGTATACCTTCTATTATTTATGGAATTTTAGGATTAGAAGTTTTTGTAAGAACAGCTGGGTTGGGAAGCAGCCTAATTTCAGGTGCACTTACGCTTTCATTGCTAATTTTACCTGTAATTATTGTAGCAACTAGGGAAGCAATTAAAGCAGTGCCAAAAACAATAAGTGAAGCAAGTTATGCTTTAGGAGCGTCAAAGTGGCAAACAATTTCTGAGCAAATATTACCTGCAGCAGGCGGTGGTATTGTTACTGGTGTAATTTTGGCGTTGTCGCGGGCTGCTGGTGAAACAGCTCCCCTAATTGTTGTAGGTGCACTTACTTATGTTCCATTTGCACCTCAAACTCCAATGGATCAATATTCAGTTTTACCCATGCAAATATTTAATTGGATAAGCAGACCTGAGAAAGAATTTGGAGTAAATGCAGCAGCAGCTATTATTGTTTTATTATTAATTACTTTTATAATGAATGGCATTGCAATTTATTTACGCAATCGTTGGCAGAAAAAAGTTAAGTGGTAATTTTATGAGTTATAAATTAACAGCAGATAACATTAATGTTTGGTACGGCAACTATCATGCCCTCAAAGACATTACCGTGAGAATAAGGCCAAATACGGTAACCGCATTTATTGGTCCAAGTGGGTGCGGTAAATCCACCTTTTTGCGATTGATTAATCGTATGAATGATTATATCGATGGTTTTCGCATGGATGGCCAAATTCTTATCGACGAAAAAAATATTTATTCGAAGCGTGTTAGAGTTGAAGAACTGCGCAAAGAAGTTGGTATGGTATTTCAAAAGCCAAATCCATTTCCAAAAACTATTTTCGATAATGTTGTTTACGGCTTAACAATTCGAGGTGTAAATAATAAACGTATATTGGAAGAAGCATGCGAAAGCTCTTTGCGACAAGCAGCATTATGGGATGAAGTAAAAGATGATCTCAAAAAATCGGCACTTGCTTTAAGTGGTGGGCAACAACAGCGCCTTTGTATTGCTAGAACATTGGCGGTTAAGCCAACCGTAATTTTAATGGATGAACCAGCTTCTTCCCTCGACCCAATTTCAACAGCTAAAATAGAAGAGCTAATATCTGAATTAAAACAGCATTATACCATTATTATAGTTACGCATAATATGCAGCAAGCTGCACGCATTAGTGACCGTACTGCATTTTTCTACTTAGGTGAATTAATTGAATTTGATAGTACTGTTAATATATTTACAGCACCCAAAGAATCAAAAACACAAAGTTATATAACTGGCCGTTTTGGATGATCCATTACAATATAAGCATAAATTATTCCGTTTAATCCTTATTAAATTTTTCATATGTCACAAATAGATAATCCAGTTCAAAATCTGAAAACAGAACTTGAACAAATGTTTCAGATGGTTTCTACTCAGCTTAGTAAAGCAAAAGATGCGCTCACAGGGTTTGATAAGGACTTGGCGCGTGAAGTTGTTCAAATAGAAAAACGTGTTAACGGGCAGGAATTGCAAATTGACCGAATTGCAGAAAATTTTATAGCCTTGTATTCGCCTGTTGCAATTGACTTGCGCTTTGTGCTTGCAGTTTTAAAAATAAATAATAACCTCGAACGTATTGGCGATATTGCAGAAGGTATATCAAAATACATTAACGAATCTGCAGTACCATTTGATGCCAAACTAATGGAAGAAAGTAATGTTATTCCAATGTTTGAAGCCGCAATGCGCATGCTAGAAGAAACAAAAATGGCCTTCGAAAAAGAAGATACCTCTATTGCAAGGAAAATTTTTAAAAGCGACGATTATCTTGATCATATTAATATTGAAGCAATTAATTGCCTGACCGAAGGAATGAAAAATGATCCGTCTAAAATTACTGATGCATTATATATAATTTCTATTATCAGAAAGTTAGAACGCATTGGCGATCAACTTAAAAACATTGCTGAGGAAATCATCTTCTATATCGAAGCAAAAGTGCTGAAGCACGCTAAGCTTAAGTAAGCGAACCTTTATTAGTGTTTATTTATTGAATGGTCTTAGACTCAATTATGTCGCTTATTGGCAAGTAATTGCGCTCCCAATAGTTTTACTACGCAAGTAGTTGAATAACATGCTACTTCCCAATTTCGCAACGCCATCTATCCGCTTGCATCGCTTGTATGTGCATCTATACTGCTTTTTGTTGCAACGCCACTGCCACTATTAACCCAAATTAAGCAATAGACCTTTTCAAATCAACCAAGCTATTGATTTAGTTGGGTTTAACCAGAATAGCAAACAATTTGAAAAGAGCATGTTATTGGATGGAAACATCTGATTTTATAACATATCATAATATGTTACGATTGCTATTGCTTATTCCGTTATTAATTAAGGCGTATTAAATCCTCGCCCAACTGCAACAGCCGCCAACTGCATCTATTGATGATTAAAAAACATTGTAGTTGATTTTTTTAGTATTTTAAAACCAATTACATAGTTTGTTGCGTAAATAGTTCCAAATAAATTATTCAACAAACTTAAAACAATAAAACAATGAAAAAGGTAACAACATTTTTAGCTGTAGTAGCTATTGTATTTTCAGCAAATTTAATTACGGCACAAACTGTAACTGTTGGCGGTGAAGCAATGTATCCTCAAAAGGATATTATTGATAACGCAGTAAAATCTAAAGACCATACTACTTTAGTGGCCGCTGTTCAAGCCGCTGGTCTAGTAGAAACACTTAAAACAGCTGGACCGTTTACTGTATTTGCTCCCGTAAATGATGCATTCGAAAATCTTCCATCTGGCACGGTTGAAACTTTACTAAAACCTGAAAATAAAGCAACATTAACTGCAGTATTAACCTATCACGTAGTTGCTGGAATGTATGATTTTGATGCAATTTCAAAATTAATAAAGGACAATAAAGGCACTGCCGAATTAACTACCGTAAGCGGGGATAAATTAACCGCAATGATGAACGGTAAGCATAATATCCAATTAAAAGATGAAAACGGAAGTATCATCAATATCACCACTTATGATGTTTATCAAAGTAATGGTGTTATTCATGTAGTTGATAGGATTGCACTTCCTAAATAATAGTGCTTAGGTAAATAGGTAATTGAGGGGGACATTGATGTCCCCCTTTTTTTATTTAAAACCTTTTTGAAAATATTTTTTACTTAGCAAATGATATCGCTCTTTTCTCTCGAATCACCGTCACTTTTATATGCCCAGGATATTGCATTTCATCCTGAATTTTTTGTGCAATGCTAAATGATAAATCTTCAGCAGCTTTGTCACTAACTTTTTCAGCTTCTACAATTACACGTAATTCACGACCTGCTTGAATAGCGTATGCTTTTTCAACACCATCGTTTGCAAGTGCAAGATTTTCCATCTCTTTAATACGTTTAAGATAGCTTTCCAATATCTCGCGTCTAGCTCCTGGTCTTGCCCCACTAATTGCATCACATGCCTGAATAATCGGCGAAATAACATATTGCATTTCAATCTCGTCGTGGTGAGCGCCAACTGCATTTACAATTGCAGCATGTTCGCCATATTTCTCGCATAATTTTGCACCAAGTAATGCGTGACTTAATTCAGATTCCTCTTCAGGCACTTTTCCAATATCATGCAGTAGACCGGCCCGTTTAGCTAATTTAGGATTTAATCCAAGTTCAGCTGCCATAGTTGCGCAAAGGTTGGCAACTTCGCGACTGTGCTGTAACAAATTCTGTCCATACGATGAACGGAAGCGCATTCTTCCAACCATTCTTATTAATTCAGGATGCACACCAGTTACCCCTAATTCAATTACCGTTCGCTCACCAATTTCATTGATGTGCTCTTCCATTTGTTTTTTAGTTTTTGCAACTACTTCTTCAATACGGGCAGGGTGAATCCTCCCATCAGCTACTAATCGCATTAAACTTAATCGCGCTACTTCTCTGCGAACAGGATCGAAACCACTTATCATTATTGTTTCAGGCGTATCATCAACAATAAATTCAACGCCTGTTGCGGCTTCCAACGCACGAATGTTTCTTCCCTCACGACCAATTATCTGACCTTTTTGATCATCACTGTCGAGATTAAATACTGAAACTGAATTCTCAATTGCTTGCTCAGCAGCAGTCCGCTGTATTGTTTGAAGAATGATTTTTTTTGCTTCTTTATTCGCTTTTAATTTTGCTTCTTCAACTATTTCTTTGATGTGCGCCATTGCCTTATTTCTAGCTTCATCTTTCAATGCTTCCATTAATTCGTTGCGCGCTTGATCGGCACTTAATTTAGCAACCTCTTCTAATTTGCGAATATGTGTTTCATAAGCTTTATCAAGCTCACCTTTTTTGGTATTAACAACCTCAAGCTGCTTTGAAAGCGTTTCTTTAACAGTATTTAATTCTGCCTCTTTCTTAGAAAATTGTTGTTGCTGTTGGCCGAGTTGCGACTCCTTTTGCTTCATCCGCATTTCTTGCTCTTCTAACTTTAGCACTTTTTGCTGACGTTCTTTTTCAACTTCAGCTTTTTGTTGAATCAACTGATCTTTTAACTCTAGTGATTTTTCTTTTTTGTAAATATCAGCATCATTTTTACTTTTTTGAGATAATAATTCAGTTTCCTTTCTGGCAATTGAAATTAGTTCTTCGGCTTTGCGCTCTGCAAAATGTTTTTGGTTTTTCGATTGCCCAAAAATTAGGCGCCCTCCAATTACTCCTGCAATCAGGGCGGCTACACCTATGATTACATACATTAAAGTTTCGTTCATATATATATGGTTTTATGATGAAAGACTTCACCAAAGCAATAAAACCTACCGGAGCGGCCTTTACTAAAAAGAAGATTATTGTTGCAATGCTTTCAAAATTTGCTGATTGAGCTTTTGTAACTCGGCTGTTAAATCTGTTTCGTTTATAACAGCTACCGGTTGCTTGTGCTCTGCGCCTAAGTGTTCTACCATCATGGTTAGTATCGTCATTGCAAGATAATCTTGCTTGTCGTTACCTGCATGCTGCGCCTGTACGTCTTTTATCTTTTCAGCTATAATTCTTGCTGCCTTTCGCACTGTTTCTTCTTCTTCAGGCTTAACTTTAAGCCTGTAGGGCCTGTCGCAAATCGTAACGTGAATATTTAACAATTTGCTTTCTTCAGTATCCATTGGGTTTTATTGTATTCAGTTTGTCCAATTGGGATTAAAGTTAAGTAAAGATTATGAAAAAGATAAGCCAACAGGCAGCCAAACATTAAAAGTTACTGTTCAATCGTTGAGCATAGCTATGCAGTTGTCTACTTCTTTGATCAGCTCATTGATGCGTTTTTTAACCTCTGTCTTGCTTTCAGGCTGGTCTTTAGATGAACCCATTGTTGCAATGGATTGAGCCGTTTTTACTATTTCAAATTGCTTTTCCAACTCGTCAATTTTTTTATTCTTATCGGTCAAGCCCTTCCTTTGCGCGTCAACTTGTTGTTTAAGCATAGCGTTTTCAGCAGAAATGGCCTGAAAACTCCTTAAAAGTCGGTCCAAATTTGCCTGTAAAGCCTGCAGTTGTTCGTGTGTCTTATTCATTGTGCCTTTAAAAGTAGGTAATTTTATTTCCTAATTATAGCGCCAAGCTCAGTTTCATACCTTTGCATTAATTTTTTCATGATGCCATCTACCTCCATGTCAGTTAAGGTGCGTTCATCATTGCTAAAGGTTAAACCAATGGCGTAACTTTTTTTACCAGCTAGTTTTTCACCCTCATAAACATCAAACAAAATAACATCTTTTACAATTGGCTTTCCTTCTTTCCTGGCTATTGATGCAATTGTCTCATATTTAATATGCTTGTCGATTACTAATGCTAAATCACGACGAACTTCAGGAAATTTAGCAACTTCTTTAAATGTAACTTTTCGTGCAGCGAAATTATCTAACATCGTTTTCCAATCTAATTCTGCAAAACAAACCGGTTGCTTAATAGCGAAATCTGCAAGTATTTGCTTTTTGATGTTACCGCATATTCCAATCTCAGTTCCATTAACTGTTAAAGTTGCAGCACTTTCAAAAATTCCAACTAAAGCATGATTTGTATTTTCATCCACGCTTGTCCAAATTGCCTTGCAATTCATTTTTAATAACAATGCATCAACTTGCGCCTTTAAATCATAAAAGTCTGTTTTGCGATTGCTAATCCGCCAATTTTCGTTGTATTTGTTGCCAGTTAAATACAAACCTATTTTTTCTGCTTCGCGATAGCCTTCAATGTTTTTTGAATAAATACGACCGAATTCAAACATGGCTAAATCATGTTGCTTATGATTGCTATTATAACCTATTACTTCTAAACCAGTAAATGCCATCGAAATGCGCATGTTGTCTAACTCGACATTTAACGAATTTAATAAATTAACTTGTTGCGGCACTAAATCGGGTAAATACTGTTGCGTGTATTTTGAACGTGAAATGGCATTTGTAAATATTTCATAAAACCCATTGTTTGCCAAGTAATTCGTGGTTTCAAGTTTTATGTTTTCTTTATCAGGTTTTGGGCTAACCAAATAAGGCGTGCGAATGGCAGTAGGAACCTGAATGTTATTAAAGCCATGCATTCTCAAAATTTCTTCAATAATATCAATTTCACGAATTACATCATTTTTATATGAAGGCACTTTTAATTTTAATTCATCTCCGCTGTTTGCCTCAACTTTAATATTTAACGAAGCTAAAATTGTTGTAATTGTTGCAACCGGTAATTTTAAAGTACTTATTTTTTCTAATCTACTTAAACGAAATGTGATATCAAAATCCTGTAAAGGAATTGGGTAGATGTCTATGATATCACCACTTACGGAGCCGCCACAAATTGTTTGTATTAATTCAGCGGCATGCTGCAGCGCAGGAAGTGTATTTGAAATATCAGTGCCTTTTGCAAATCGAGCAGCAGCATCTGTTTTTAAACCATGTATTGATGCGGTTCGGCGAATATTAGATGGATTAAAAAAGGCACTTTCCAAAAAAATATGCACAGTATTTTCAGTTACACCTGAATGCAATCCGCCGTAAACGCCCGCAATACACATGCCTCCCGATGCATCACAAATCATTAAATCGGTGGATGATAATTTACGTTCTTTAGTATCGAGAGTTGTAAATATTGTATCCTGTGCTAATGTTTTTATTATAATAGTATCTCCATTAATTTTATCAGCATCAAATGCGTGCAATGGCTGACCATATAATTGCAAAATGTAATTGGTAATATCTACAACATTATTAATTGGACGCATACCAATAGCACGCAGTTTATGTTGCATCCATTTGGGTGATTCGCCAACTTTAATATTTTTAATTAATATACCTGAGTAACGTGGACAAGCATTATTATCCTCTACAATAATTTTAATAGATGGTGTTGATGTATTAATTGAAATATTGCTAGTTGCCCTACTTTTAAATTCGGGTTTATCTATTTCCCTAGAAATTAATCCAGCGCGCAATTCTCTTGCTGTTCCGATATGCGAATTGGCATCAGCGTGATTTGCTGTTAACCCAATTTCAATAATGGTATCGGTATAAACATCAAACAAGGTTTTAACATTTGTGCCAACTAAGCTGTTTTCTGGTAGTATGTACAAACCATCATGGTTTTCACTGAGTCCTATTTCATCTTCAGCGCATAGCATACCATTACTTTCTATACCTCGAATTTTAGCACGCTTAATAGTAAATGCGTCGCCTTTTATGGGGTGAATAGTAGTTCCAGGAATAGCAACAATTACTTTTTGACCACTGGCAACATTCGGTGCACCACATACAATATTTAGTAATTCACCTGTTCCGATATCTACTTGTGTAACTTTAAGTTTATCGGCATCAGGATGTTTTTCGCAACTAATAACTTCACCAACTAAAAGTCCTGCCAACCCACCTTCAAAATTACTATATGGATAAACGCCTTCAACTTCTAATCCGATATCGGTTAATAGCATGGCTGCGTCATCTGCCGACAAGTTTAATGGCAGTAATTCGTTTAGCCAGTTCCAAGATATTTTCATATCCCGCAAATTTAATAACAGTTGCGATATGGCAGGTGAGATTACACCAAGTTTAAGGTGTGAATTGGCTTTTTATTGCCATATTTTCGCAAAATAGGGTATTCCCTCATGCGATTCACCGTCTTTTTGCAGCCAATAAGCCATCGTAACCACCTTTCCCGATTTGGTATGCAATAATCTGCCATAAACAGCATTCGTTGCATTAAAAGTAGCATCCGAAACACCAACAGTCCACGACGTAGGTGCTGGCGGTATTTCTCCTTCAGCTAATGCAGGAGCTCCTTTGGCAGGAGGCGACGGTACAACTACTACGGTAAATCCATTAAATGTAAGTAACGTTTTTAGAAAATCTACACGTTCTTGCGAAACATTTTTTTCAACAATAGCGCATTTTATGCCATCTAAATCGTCGAATAAGTGATTTTGATTAATTGCCATTTATGCTGAATTAATTATAAATGAATAATTGAAAAAATGTATTCGTAACAACCACCAAATAAGCCAGTTGCTAAAACACCTACTACACAAATTATAAAGGCTAAACCAGCTTGAAATCCTGTATCTAGTTTTTGAATAGGATTATCATTGTTATCCATAAACATGGCCTTAACAACTTTTAAATAATAATAAAGTGAAACTACCATGTTTAATGCCGCAATAACAATGAGCACTGTGTTATTTTGACCACCACCTGACATCAATAAAAAGAACTTACCAAAAAAACCAGCTGTGGGTGGAATACCTGCTAGTGAAAATAACGATAATGCCAATACCCAAGCTAAAAGTGGATTAGTTTTATAAAAACCTTTGTAGTCGCTTATGTTTTCCTTGCCTGTTTTAGCGCTTACTAATGATATTACTCCGAATGCACCAAGATTAGAGAATAAATAAATAACAATAAAAAATACCGATGCAGCAGCACCTTCGGTTGAATTACCCGAAATACCTATTAAAATAAATCCGACTTGAGCAATGGATGAAAACGCCAGGAATCGTTTTAAATTAGTTTGGCGTATGGCAAATAAATTACCAGTTATCATGGTTAACACACTAATCAGAAACAAGAAGTTATACCATGAAATGAATATATTTTGAAATGCACCATAAAGCACCGAAAAGAAAACAAATATGATAGCACCTTTTGAAACAACGCTTAAATAGGCTGTTACTGCCACAGGTGCACCTTCATAAACATCGGCAGTCCATAAGTGAAATGGCACAGCACTCATTTTAAAAGCGAAACCAGCCAATATCATTACAAACGATAAAATTAGCAAGGGTTCACCAGTCATGCTCACCGAAATGTCTTCGAAGTTTAATGTGCCTAATGCACCGTATAATAATGAAATGCCAAATAACAAGATTCCTGATGAAAATGCTGATGAAATAATAAATTTCATTGCGGCCTCACCGCTTCTTCTTTTCAATAAATCGAAGTTGACCAATGCAGCAAGCGGAATAGTTGAGAGTTCTAACCCTAAATAAAACATGAACATGTTTTGAGCCGAAATCATATAAAACATACCTGAAAGCGATGCCAATAGTATTACATAAAATTCAGGAACATGTTTATGTGTGCTCAGCCATTCTCTAGATTGCAGCGAAATAATTAAAACAGCTAAATTGAGTATGTTTTTTTCAAGATGAATTAATGGAGTGCTTTTAAACATATCGCCAAATGCTTCACCACTAATGTTGCCAAATAAGCCAACTGCAAAATTAATTCCAAGTAAAATATTAACCAGATTGAGCAATGTTGCCGTACTCATTTTATGCTGCCCGATTTTCAGGAATAATATAATAAACAAGATGATAATTACCATCAACTCAAACTTCATTAAAATTAATATCTCACTAGTCATTTTATAATCATTTATTCATTCACAAAACCAAATGCCTAAAATAGAATTTATTTATTTAACACAATTTTTTGAATCATAACCTCAGTGCCCGGATAAATAATATCGGTAACAACAAACGGTGCTATTCCCATAATTAAAATTGCCGCTAATAATACAAATGCTGCTAGTCGTTCATTCCATCGCGCATCAGTTAAGGTTAGATGTTCAGTATTAACAATCGGACCCAACATTGTTTTACCTGCTGCCCGCAAAATATAAACAGCAGTAACCACAATACTTGCGCAAGCTAAAATAGTAGCAAAACGATACATAGTAGTTGGATTTTGCCAGCTTCCAACAAACACGGTCATTTCGGCAACAAATCCACTTAATCCTGGTAATCCTAAAGAACATAAACCAGCTAATATAAATACAGTAGCAATAAAAGGCATCACTTTTAACAAGCCGCCGATATCTTTTACCATCCGCGTACGCGTTCTGTCGTAAACCATTCCTATGGCAGCAAAAAATAATGCTGTCATTAAGCCATGTGAAACCATTTGCAACACGGCGCCATTAATTGCTGTTTCATTTAACATGCCAATGCCTAACAAAACGAAACCGCAATGTGAAACCGACGAATACGCGTTAATATATTTTAAATCTGTTTGCATTAATGTTGCAAATGCACCATATATAATTGCGATTGTAGACAAGGTAATAATTACAGGTTGATAATAAGCAGCTGCTTCAGGCATTAAATAAACGGCAACGCGTAAACATCCATAACCGCCTAGCTTCATCGAAATTCCGGCAAGAAACATCGAGGCCGCAGTAGGAGCTGAGGAGTGTCCGTCTGGCACCCAAGTATGAAAGGGAAATAAAGCCGTAAAAATGCCAAAACCTACAAATAGAAATGGGAAAAATATTCTTTGAGTTTCCTCATTAATAAGTGATTGGGCATTTGTAATTAAATCTAAACTACTGCTGCCTGAAAAATAAACCCCAATTAGCCCAACAAAAACTAATGCACTGCCACCCATTAACATTAATGCCAATTTCATAGCCGCATATTCTTTCTTACCACTACCCCAAATACCGATTAAAAGAAATTTAGGAATAACAGCAATTTCTAAAAAGAAAAATAAGGTAAATAAATCTAATGCAATAAAATATCCATAAGCACCTGCGCTTAATATAGTTAGTAACAAAAAGAATTCTTTATTTAATTTTTCTTGCTGCCATGAAACCAACACGCCGGCTAATACTACAAATGCAGTGAGTAAAATCATAGCAATAGAAATACCATCAACCCCAATATGGTAATTTATATTAATTGATGGAAACCAATTGTAAACTGCTTGAAAAACAAACTGCTCCGTATTGCCGCTGCTGCGTTCCTGTTGAAATAAAAACAATAGCACAAAGCTCATCACCAACTGAATAAAGGCGCCTGCAAATGCCACAAAGCGAACTTGTTTCAGCCCCGTGGCGAAAACTATACCCAGTGCAGTTGCAGCAGGAATAAGTATGAGTAAATTTAAATTCATGTTACTTCATATTGTTATAAATTAAGTTGAGCATTTTATTGCCCACACCAAATTACATCCATAAATAAATACCGATCAAACTTAATCCGATAACTCCTGCAATAAAGTACAATGCATATTCCTGCACTTTACCAGACTGCAATTCTTTCATCGATTCTGAAACGGTAGTTGTTGTATTGCCAATGGCATTCATGAGTCCGTCGACAACGTTTTTGTCGAACCAGGCTGCAGGTTTGCCAATCATATTAAATATTACTTTTTTTGTAATGAAGGTATATACTTCATCAATATAAAATTTGTGGTAAGCAGATTTATACAATCCATTTAAACTTGCAGCAAAATTATCTGCTTTGTTATTTTGCGATTTATAAAATACAGTTGCTATTATAATTCCAGTAATGCCAATTAGCACTGGTGCAATTGAAAATAATATGTCAAGGTGCGATTCTCCGGGTTGTCCTGAAGGCGTAATAAAATTTGCGAATGGTATAAATCCAACTACTGCCGATAATGTGCCTAAAATTATTAGAGGCAATTTCATGCTCAGGGTGCCTTCACCATGAAAATTTTGCAAATGAATTGCTTGCTTGTTCCAAAAGATTGAATAATATAATCGGAACATATAAAATGCAGTAATGCCAGAAGTGATTAGCGCAACATAGTAAATGGCAGGATTAGATTCATAAGCAGCATGTAAAATGCCTTCTTTACTAAAGAAACCCGCAAATGGCGGAATTCCAGCAATTGCTAAACAAGCTATTAAAAATGTTATATGGGTTATTGGCAAATATTTTTTCAAGCCTCCCATATCTTTCATCTCATTGCTATGCACTGCGTGAATTACGGAACCGGCCCCAAGAAAAAGCAGGGACTTAAAAAAGGCATGTGTAAATAAATGAAACATACTTGATGTGTAGCCAGCACCATGCTCAAAATCGCTCACACCAAGTGCAAACATCATAAACCCAATTTGACTCATGGTAGAATATGCCAATACGCGTTTTATATCTGTTTGTGTGCAGGCAATAACAGCAGCAAATAAAGCTGAAAAAATACCTACATATGCAACAATTTCCAACGCGCCAGAATCAGTAATGGCAAAAACTGGAAATAATCGGGCTACTAAAAACACGCCAGCCACAACCATTGTAGCAGCATGAATTAAGGCAGATACTGGTGTTGGGCCTTCCATGGCATCTGGTAACCAAATATGTAAGGGAAACATGGCCGATTTTCCAGCACCACCAATAAATATTAATGTTAATGCCCAACTTAAAACACCAAACCCTAAAAATTGAGCACCATGGTTTTCAATTGAATCGGTAGATGTTAATGTTTGGATGATAGTATTAAAGTCGAATGAATTTGCCGTTAAGCCCATAATTAAAATACCTATCAGGAAAAATAAATCGGCAAAACGGGTAACAATGAAAGCTTTTTTGCTGGCTGCAACTGCAGATGGCTTGTCATAATAATATCCAATCAATAAAAAAGAGGATACACCAACTAACTCCCAAAACATATAAATTTGAAACAGGTTGCTAGATACTACGAGGCCGAGCATGCTAAAGGTAAATAATTGCAGATGCGAATAATAGGTTGCAAATCTTGTTTCACCATGCATATATCCTAAGCTGTAAATGTGCACCATCAATGAAATAAATGTTACTACAACCAACATCATTACCGAAATTGGGTCTAACATAATTCCCATATCAATTGCAAGTGATGACGTGAATTGTAACCAAGTAATTTTTATTGGTTCTAATGTTGGATAGCTCCCATTGATTGCGCCATCAATAATAAAATATTGGTAAGCAGTAGCAAGCGATAATAAGGCTGCAACACCTATAAATAATACACCTAAAAATCCTGAAATTTTTTCCGGTAATTTTTTCCCGAATAAGGCCAAAAGCAGAAAGCCTGCAAATGGCAGCAACGGAATAAGTGATGTATAATTGTAGATGTTCATGATATATTAAAATTTCATTTCTTCATTGTCTTCCACGTCAATGGAACGGTGGTTTCTATATATATTGATGATTATTGCAATAGCAACAGCGGCTTCGGCGGCTGCAATAGCTATAATAAATATGGTGAAAAATAAACCGTTTAAATTATCGGGATATAGGTATTTGTTAAATGCAACAAAGTTGATATTCACACTATTTAAAATCAACTCAACTGCCATCAACATAGTAATCATATTGCGGCGAGTAAGCAATCCGTAAACACCGATAAAAAACAATGCGGTGCTTAAAAAAAGGATATGGGTAATTGTAATTTGGCTCATGATTCTTCAGCATTTGATTTAAGTGCAATTACAATAGCGCCTATCATTGCAGCTAATAATAATATACTGATTACTTCGAAAGGCAACGCAAATCCGACATCTTGATAATCGAGCATTTTAGTTCCTATGTTTTGTGGTGAATCATCCATTGTATTTCCACTGTTAACGGCAAACTGATGCTGATAAATAAGCAATCCTGTTAACCCGGCTCCACATAAAACTGCAATGGCTGAAAATATTGTTCTTTGAAAACTTGGTTTTTCCATCTCTACCCCAGATTGTTGGGTTAAGAAAATGGAAAATATAATTAATACAACAATACCACCAACATAAACAATAATCTGAACAGCGGCAACAAACTCCACCTGTAGCCAAAAATATAAACCTGCAACACCTATTAAGGTAAATAACAAGAATATTGCAGCCCTAAATATTTTGGTGGTTGTCATGGCCAATATTCCATTCCCCAGAATAAAGGCTGCCAACAAATAAAATATGATGTCGTAAACTGTCAAGGTTATATTGATTTATGTATTGAATTAATTTTTTCTTTTAAATTACTTATTACTCTACGTCATCTCTAACTTTGCTTCCTTGCTTGTTCAAAACCTTTGTCAATTCGGCTCTGTTAAAAACGCTGTGCTCAAACGATTGACCCATTTTGATAGCGCTAGTAGGGCAAGCCTCTATGCATAAATTACACATCGTACAAAGTTCTAAGTGATATACAAATTTGTCTATTGCTTTTTTCTTTTTGCCTTCGGGTGTTAAATCGAATTTTGTTACGATTTTAATGGTTCCATTGGGGCACGCTATTTCGCAAGCAGTACAGCCAGTGCAGGCGTGCTCGTTATTTCCATCATGGGTCATTAATACCTCACCTCTAAAACGTTCGGCCATAACCGGTATTTCAGTTGGGTATTGCTCGGTGATAATTTCCTTATGGTGCGTAAAATAATATCCTGTTCTGCGCATTCCAGTCAGCAAGGATTTTACACCATTATAAATATCTTTTATATAATTAGTAATAAACATAATTTCAATTCTATAACAACATCAAAACCAAATTCGGTTTTGCTTAATATTTAACTAATTAAAAATACCAACCTTGAATAGCAATTAAAGTAGCCAATAACAAATTAAACATCGAAATTGGCAATAAATATTTCCATTCAAGTGTTAATAATTGATCTATGCGTAAACGAGGAAATGTCCAACGAAACCACATAATTACAAAAATTAAGAAAAAAGTTTTTCCAATAAACCATAACGATGATGGAATGTAATCCATCACAGTATTAAAAGCTTCCCAATTACCAATATGCAATGGCATCCATCCTCCTAAAAACAATGTAGCACCAATGGCACAAACTATAAATATATTTACATATTCGGCTAAAAAGAACAAGGCGAATTTCATGCCTGAGTATTCAGTATGGAAGCCTGCTGTAAGCTCTGATTCTGCTTCAGCTAAATCGAATGGAGCACGATTTGTTTCGGCGGTTACAGCAATAATATAAATTACAAATGCAATTAAAACTGGAATGTGGCCCCTAAAGATCCACCAGCCTGTTTGCTGTGATTCGATAATTTTAGAAATGGATAAATCGCCAGTAAAAATTACAATCACTAAAATCGATAGCCCTGCACTTAATTCATAACTTACAATTTGTGCTCCACTGCGCATGGCTCCCAATAATGAATATTTATTGTTACTAGCCCACCCTGCCATAAGTATTCCAATGACACCAATAGAAGAAACGGCACTTACATAAAGCACACCGATATTAATATCCCAAATTTGAAAGTTTTTAGCAAAGGCAATAGGCGCTAAAACCAACATAGCGGCAATCATTACTATAAATGGGGCGAGGTTAAATAAAAATCTATCTGAACCCGTTGGCGTAAGCCCTTCTTTAAATAATAATTTTAACGTATCAGCAGTAGTTTGAAACATCCCTTTAGGACCAACTCTATTTGGACCTAAACGTACTTGCATGTATGCAGAAACTTTACGTTCCATCATAATTAATACCAAGCCTAAAACTGCAAATAATCCAATACACAATACACCAACTAGCACAAACTCAATTGCCAATGCCAACCCTGAATTAAAGGTGGCATTTAACCAAGTGTCGATGCTGTTTGCTATATATTCAAAACTTATCAAAACAATTATATTTAATCAATTCTTTAATATCAAAACATAAATTATCTATCAATATCTGGTATCACCAAATCAAGTGTTGCCATAATTGCAACCATATCACCAATTTTTTGTCCGCATGCCATATGATTCAATGCACTCAAATTTGAAAATCCTGGCGAACGAAATTTAATTCTATAAGGCGTTAATCCTCCTTCACTTACAATGTATACACCGAAATCACCTCTTGCTGTTTCAACACGTGTGTAAAATTCGCCTTTTGGCAATTTTAAAACGGCTTTTGTTTTTGCTTGAAAATCTCCTTCTGGAATATTGTCAATAAGCTGTTCAATAATACTAATTGATTGACGCATCTCTTCCATCCGCACTAAATACCTGCCATAGCAATCGCCGCTCGAATCCAAAATTTCATCGAATTGAACTTTATCATAAATTTCGTAGGGATATAATTTTCTGATATCGCAATTTACACCACTAGCCCTGGCTGTTGGTCCTGAACAACCATATGAAATTGCATCTGCCTTCGAAAGTATCCCAACACCTTTCATCCTGTTTTGAAAAATGATATTTCCAGTTACCATTTCATCGTATTCTGGTAATTTAGTTTTAAAGAATTTTAAAAAATCTTTGGTCTTGCGTTGAAAATTTGGATGAATATCTGCCATTACGCCGCCAGGAACGTTGTAGTTCATTGTTAATCGTGCACCGCAAGTTTCTTCCATAATTTCATTTATCATTTCTCGCTCGCGAAAAGCATGAAAAAATGGTGTTAGTGCGCCAACGTCCATTGCGGCAGCTCCCCACCAAAGTTGGTGCGATGCTAACCGTGTGAGTTCATCCATCAATACACGGATATATTTTGCGCGTTCTGGAATTTCAATTTGTAATCCTTTTTCTACAGTAAGGGCACAAGCATGGTTGTTTATGTGTGATGATAAATAGTCCATGCGGGAAGTCACATAAATAAATTGCCTATAACTTAGGCTTTCACACATTTTTTCTATTGAACGATGGATGTAACCTAAATGTGGTTCAATTTTTTTGATGGTTTCTCCATTTAGTGTAATAACTAAATGCAGCACACCATGAGTGGATGGGTGCTGTGGTCCGACATTAATAATCAGATCACCGGTATCGTTTACTCCAACTTCTTCTACCATTATTTTAACCGGGTAATTTATATTATCTAAAACTGAAAACTAGATACTTATAACTTAATCATATTAATAGGATCTTCATAATCTTTGCGCAAAGGATATCCTTCCCAATCGTCGGTTAATAATAAATTCCTAAGGTCGGGGTGATTGATAAATCTTACGCCAAAAAGTTCAAACACTTCGCGTTCCAGCAATTCTGCAGTTCGCCAAATATCGCACATGGTATCTATTTCAGGATTCGTTCTATCTAATTTTGATTTTATAACTGCAATATGCCTATGCGTGGTAGATTCAAGGTGATAAACCATTGTTAAATGTGTTTTCCAATCTACACAAGTTAGACAAAACATGTAATCAAAGGCTAAGTCGTCCATATTGTGCAATGTTTGTAACAAATCGCGACAATCTTTAGGCTCAACATAAACATTTAGCATTTCACCACCTTCTTCAAAGGTAATTTCTGGGTTAATGGCACTAATTCTTGCTTGTAATGCTTCGCGTTCCATTATTTTTCAGGTTTATCGTAAAAATGTTCAATAACCATCTTTTCAGGTCTGCCTCCGGCTTTGATTTTCGTTTGTAAGCTAATTAGCGCATGCATTAGCGCTTCAGGTCGTGGCGGGCAACCAGCTACATAAACATCAACTGGAATCACGTGGTCGGCTCCTTTTACAACACTATAAGTATTATAAAAAAAAGGTCCCCCACTAGTTGCACATGCTCCCATGGCAATTACATATTTTGGATCAGCCATTTGATCGTAGAGCCTTTTGAGCACTGGCGCCATTTTGTTAACTATCGTACCTGCTATTATAATTACGTCGGCCTGACGCGGAGAGGCCCTTGCTACTTCAAAGCCAAACCTGCTCCAATCGTATTTTGCACTGGCGGTACTCATCATTTCAATTGCACAGCAACTGGTGCCGAAAACCAATGGCCATAATGAATTGGAGCGAGCCCAATTAATAACATCATCGAGTTTGGTAACTACAATGCCTCCTGTTGCCGATGGGTGAACATCACCCGGAAAAGCTTCCTGTGAAGGGTTTTGGTTATTTAATTCCATTTTAAAGCACCTTTTTTATGAGCATATAAAAAGCCTGTAAATAAAATAAACAAGAATATTACCGCTTCAAAAAATGCAAACATGCCCAGTTTTTGCACGCTCACTGCCCAAGGATATAAAAAAATTAACTCAACGTCGAAAATTAAAAAAATTAGGGCATAGAGATAATAGCCTACATTAAATTGCACCCAGCTATTGCCTGTCGTTGGCACGCCACACTCATAAGCTTCGCCTTTTACAACGCTCTTTTTTGACGTAAGCACTGCGCGTGATAGTAGAATGCCACCTGCCGAAAAAGCAACAGCAGCCATTATTAAGACGATTAATGAAGCTGGACCCATAATTGAGGGCTAAAATAGGACTTCAAATGTGATATGCCAAATTGTAGACCAAAGTTTTTGCACATATATTTAACATGATGATTTTCACTAAAGATAGCAAACTGTCCTTAAGTCTTTTTAATACGACAATAAGTCAAAAAAAATGACGCTTACTGCTAAGATAAGAATAAGATGATTCATCGATATCTCCCCAAATTCTTCAAGAATTAGGGCAAGGGATAATTGAATTATTCATTGCTATTTACAGATAAAATTATGCGTTCATCCACCGCATTACCCTAGTAAAAACGTGACCTAAGCATCATTACTATGCTGCCAAAATTAACATAACACTTACTTAACATGTTTACTGTTCGCTTAACGAATAATTCATAAAAAACTAACAATAGGCAGTATTTTAACTAAATTTATAAGAGATGTTATCTTAAAGTGAATCTATTACCAACTTTCCATAAATAAAAGATAAACTTAACATTAAATTAATGTTAAACCGAAATGCGCTAAATATCTTTGTCCCACAAAATCTTACAATATGCAATTAAAACAATTCGGAATATGCTGTTTTACTATCTGCTTTGTTGGAAGCTTAATGGCGCAAACAACTATTGAAACGTTTGCACCAACTATTAAAGTTAAAGGTTTGGTTCAATCGCGCTTTGAGGCTTCGTTAACTGACAGTGTTGACGTCTTGAATAGATTTAGTAAAAATGCTGTTACAAATAATTTTAGAGTTAGGCGCGCAGAATTAAGAACTGATATAAAACTTTCTGAACGATTTAGTGGTGTAGTTAGAATTCAAATACCAGAATTGGAAGGTGCTAACATTGGTCGCACAGTAGAATTAGCCTATATAGAGTATAAATGGAGTAATAGGCTCAATTTAAGAGCCGGCCAGTTTAAAATGCCATTTGAACTAGATGAACTTTCAAGTCATGAAGATTTACGAATGATTGATAGAGGAACCACCAGAGATGTTTTTGTTCAGAATAACTTGGCATCATACCAATCTGGAGTGATGCTATTTGGTACTTTTATGAAAGATAAGTCACCGTTAAACTATTATCTAGCAGCCGCCAATGGAAGCAGCAGGAGTGTGATTTTAGATGACAACTCACAAAAGAATGTTGCACTCCGCTTAGAATATGCAATTATAAAAAGCTTAAGAATTGCTACAAATATTCAAAATATTTCTATGCAAAATCAAAATGCAAATGCATATGGGGTAGATGTAAGTTATCAAAAGAACTTATACCCTAAAACAAAGTTAATATTGGAGGGAGAGTTTATTCAGGGTATTAATACTGCTTCATTTACTAAAGCAATTACGGAAGATACAACGGGTGCCAAGTTCTTAATTAGTGATTATGTGCTTGATGGTTATTTTGCACAGGCGGTGCTGAAATTTGATACAAATAAGTCTTGGTGTAAAATTTTCGAGGTAGGCGGTAAATTTGAGCATACAGACCCAAATACAATAATTACATCAAATGCCTATTCAACTATTACTGGAGATATTGGATTTACTTTTATGCCCGATAATATGGCAAGACTGCAACTAAACATAATTCACACTAATTGGGAGTCGCCTATATCTGAAGGTGTTATAGACCAAAGTAATATTTTTGTAGCTCAATTTCAACTTAAAATATAATTTAAGTTAAAATTTTAATTTAATGATGTTAATAAATTAATCTTTACTTTTCATTAATATAATTTAATCAAGTAATCTTATACTAATTATGAATCTATTAACTAAACGAATAGCATCCCTATTTATTTTCCTTATTTTATTTTCAATCAAAAAGTCCGATGCTCAAACAAATGCTAAAATGCCATCATATAATTTTTCAAATGGCATTGGCATTGTAACACCTGATAGCTCATTTTCTCTAAATTTTAGATTCAGAATGCAAGCGCGCTCGGCATATAGTACTGTTTCTGAAAGTGACTTAAGTGCAGCAGAAATTGAAGCTAGAGTTAGGCGCTTAAGAATGCGATTGGAAGGTTTTGTTATAGATCCAAAATTGAATTATTTTATCCAACTAAGTTTTTCTCGCGGTGATATGGATTGGGTTGATAACGATAACTCTGCCATAAATTCAAGCCCTAACGTTGTTAGAGATGCTGTTGTTATTTACAAGCCAACCAATAATCTCTCGCTTATTTTTGGCCAGACTAAATTGCCGGGAAATAGACAGCGTGTAGTTTCTTCGAGCGAATTACAATTTGCTGATCGCTCAATTGTTAATGCTACTTTTAATATAGATCGTGACTTCGGATTTCAAGCTGCTTACACGGGCAATATTTCAAAGATGTACTATGTTTTGAAAGGCGCCATAAGTTCAGGAGAAGGAAGAAATTCAGTTGTTTCAGATGGTGGTTTAGCTTATACGGGTAGATTAGAATTGTTGCCTCTTGGTAAATTTACCAACAAAGGTGATTTTTTTGAAGGTGATTTGGAACGCGAGCCCAAGCCAAAATTATCTATTGCTTCTGGATATCACCACAACGAAAGTGCTGCAAGAACAGCTGGAACTTTAGGGAAAGATTTATACGAAAATAGAAATATTGATGTTTTTTTCTCTGATATATTGTTTAAATACAATGGTATTGCTTTAAGCGCAGAATACCTTAATAGAAAAACAAATAATCCAATTACGCTAAACGAACTAGACATGGAAAGAATTGTGTATGTAGGGGAAGGAAAAATGATTCAATTGAGTTACATCTTCAAGAATAATTTCGAAGTTGCTGGAAGATACGCAATTGTTACGCCTTACAAAGTAGTTCAAGAGTCTGAATTGCAAAAGCGGGAAATGGGACTTGGCGTAACAAAATATTTAAAGAAACATCGAGTTAAATTGCAAGGTAATCTGTTTTATAATACAACAACCGATTTGTACATTGATGAAGTAACACTTAACAATTGGACTGCCATGTTTCAAATTGAACTCGGTATTTAATTTATTATTACGTTGTAAAACCAGCATAAAACAATACTTATCTTGGCTTTCAATATAAAGTGTTTTTTTACAAATTATGTGAATTAGCATTTTATTTAGTAATAACAGATACTTGCTTGAAGTATCGAAATATCAAGAGCAATTTAAATACACGATACTAAAATTGTCAAACCAATTTAAAGTTCATGTGATTTTATTGCTCTTTTCTGAACGCAGATAATCTGCGCATGCACGCATAATATTACTTAATGCTTTTCCTTTGTAAGTTTAATCTGATTATTTTAGCACCTTATTTATGTTAATTGTAAGCATGTAATCGCATGAAAAAAATTGGCGCAATCTAAATACTATGCTTTATTTCAGTTTCAAATGTGACCTACAGCCAAGATACTTAAGTCGGTAATTGGTTTATTTACCTCGGGAACCAAAAAATTAATAACAAGTTTAACTAGCATATTAAAGTGCAGTATCGCAATTACAACTTTGCCGGAGATCTGCAACAATTGTTATTGAGCAAAGGTATTGGATACAACCTAACTGAAAACAATAATAATATATTACTTGGCTATGGTTTTATAAACGGACAAACGTATACAGGAAATGGTGATGAAAAAATCAGTTCCAACGAACATAGCGTTTATCAACAATTTATAACGAGTCAGAAATTTTCTCACGTTTATTTGCAGCATCGGTTTATGATTGAAGAAAGATTTTTGACAGATGATTTTCTATAGATATTTAGGTATTTGTTATCAATGAACGTTCCCTTAAATAATAAAGAAATATTAAAAAATACTGTTTATCTTTCAGCCTATAATTAAGTATTTTTAAATTGCCACGGTCAATACTTCGATAGAAATTAATTAAACGGTGGATTTGGCTATGTAATTAATAAAAATTTACGCATCGAATTCGGATTTATGCTACAAAATTTACAGCATGTTCAAAGAGGGTAATTCCAAATAATGTTTTTTATTAATTTGCCATTTAACCCAAATTAAGCAATAAACCATAGATACTAAACTAAACTATTGATTTAGATGAGTTTAACCCCAATAGCAAACAATTTGAAAAAAGCATGTTATTGAAAGTAAATATCTAATTTTATTACATATTATAATATGTTACGATTTCTATTGCTTATGCTGGGTTTAAGCAAGATTAAACCTTAGTGTTTTAATTTTGCATACGCTTACGTTTCGCATTTTTAGTAGTCCCAAAAGCAGGTCTTTTAATAGCCTAGTCTACGATTTCACGCTCAGTGCTCTGCAGAATCTCTTTATTATCTGCTTCAAAATTATGAACAAATGCAATAGCATACATATTATCAGCATTCCAGTTAGCAGGCAAAGCATATGTATATTCAAATTCATAAACCCTACCAGCTACATTTTCTTCGGGTAAGGCATCGCCTGAAAAAAAGGTTAAAGTTTTGCGCAATACATGATTATGCACATAATCTTCAACTTCCCCGCCAGCATTGTCGTCAATTTGTGCGGCAATAATATTGCTTTCTGTTAATACTATACTTAAATTATTTGGTAATATAACAGTACTAGTATATTTCACTTTTACACTAACAGTAAGTGTACGTGATACATTATCAAATGTGTTTTCAATATATAAATTTACAGGGGCAGTTAAGGTAACCTGCTCCGCTGCTGATGCTGCCACGTTCGCTGGTAATTCTTCTAAATCGCCATCTGCCCCAAAATCTTTTCTGTCGATAAAAATTGCTGGCCATGCGCTAACAGGACCTAAGTATCCATTCAAATCTAGCGATTCACTGGTTACCATGTTTTGCTCAATATATAATGGATCAGATGGGAAATTATATTCAGCTATAGCAATAATTTTGTTCGGATAATTTGCAATAACATCCGCAACTGCAATATGCCCATCAGGGCAATTGGGACATGCGGCGCCAGTAAAATCTTCAATTAATACAACCTTGTCTTGCGGAGTTTCAGGCGTTTCAATATAAGTGGTGTAGGTTGTTTCTGTAAAATTAATTGCTGGTCCAACTTCCTCGCAAGCGCTAATTATAAAAAACAAGCTACCTGCAGCAAGAATAGGCATTAAATTTTTATTCGAAAACGGTTTCATACTCATGATTTTTAATTTAATTAAAATGTGGCTACCATTCCAGCTTTTAATCCACTAAATGCTGGCTCGTATCTGCAAACACCACCTGTGCAAACAATCCCTGCAATTTGTTTTACATAGTTTAACGTAAATCGCGACGATTTATGCGTATATCCCGTAAATACTGAATAATAATGTAAAGCTTCTTCAGTACGCAATGGTTCATAGTTCCACATATCGCTTAAAGCAAAGCTCCATTTCGGGGCGATGTTAAATTCAATTAATCCATATACCCAACTACCGAAATCTTGCTTGCAGTTTTGATATTGTAATTCAACGCGCATCGATTTTTTTCTGCTAAATTTATAAGTTAATTCAGCAAAAGGTGTTATGGTTTTTACAATTGGGCGGTCTGGCTCATTCTCAAATACTTCTTGATTATAATTAATTAATTGACCTCCCAATAATAATTTATACTTCGTTTTACGCATTTCAAAATCAACAAATATTTCTTGAAATAAATCTAAACTATCGTTTGTAACTTTCGAATAATTCGCATTAAAAGTGTAACCTTTTTTTGGTGTAAAAGTTGCGTTTACTTGATAGGCAAGTTCACCTAATGACTGCGCAACCGCTTGATAGCGCGCAGTTAAACGCAGCGAATTTTGTTTGGTTAGTGATGGTAAATAATCTATAAAGCCCTGTAGTAATGTTTCGTTAGGGGAGGTGCGCATTACCCAATTATCGACAATTCGCAATTGACCAGTTAAGCCAAATCCATTTCCAATTTTTGTAGTTGAATATGAAAGTGATGTGTATATTACACTCCCATCTTCATCAACTAATTGCCCAGTTCCATCATTTATTGCCTCATGCGTTTTTTTCGCATATTCTGCATACCAAGTTACATCTTTTATAGTTAAAGCATTAAAAACCGAACCAGCAAACATATTATATTTAGGTACAAAACGATCGACTAAATCATAGCTATTAATTTGCCCAACAATAATATCCATATTGTCTTTATCCAAGGTCCTGTTTATAAATGTTACGCCTGGTGCAAGTGTAATTTTTGGTTTTTTTATTGGAATAAAACCTTCAATGGTTCCACCCTTTAATACAGGATCAAATTGGCTAAACAAATCTTTCATTTGGCCTCCTAGCACTTTTACTGTCCAGTTTTCATTAATGGCATACTCTATTTCAAGGCCATACAAGGCATTATCAATACCAAGCGGCCGCTCTTCATACGACCTGTATACAATGCCAGTACCAAATTGCTCATAGATGTGTCCACCTGTAATCCGCAAAGCATCAATTTTTTTGCTAATATACCATCTGCCTATGCCTGCATCTGTATAAGGAATGCCAGGTTCGTGTAAGTTTGAGTTGTTAAATATATCAAACCGGACTCCAGCCTCTATGCCATATTGATCGTTTCTGTAAAACGTAGTTAACCATCCGTAAGCGCCACTCAACAAGTCATCGTAATGCGGCGTTCCATTAGCGCCAATCAGCGAATCGCTTTGATAAAATTCTGTATTTAACTGTAAATCACCAGAAAAACTACCCTGTCCGAATAAACTGTTTACACAAAAAACAAAAAATAAGACGCCTAATATTTTTCTCATACTGTTGGATTTCCAGCACTAAGGTAATTATGTCCATTCATATAAACTAAGCAGCGTGCCTTAAACTTGCAAGCTGGCCGCCACGCACGGTCTATTTTACTTAATGTTTGAATGTAAACCCTTGCAATTTGTTGAAGTGGGAGCGTACGGGGTCATTTATAAAGTATGCCATTTTTATGTCAAAATTGCTCCGGACGGAAGGTTTCATTCTACTCAGCCACCATAACATGGCATAAATATTGCCCTCATGTGCTATCTTTGAACTACAAAACCATTTTTGATGAAAAAAATCGGCTTATTAATAACAGTAGCGTTTTTGGGATTTACATCGCTTAAAGCGCAGGATGTATTACCAGATTTGACCTTATTTGACATGAACGGCAATAAAGTAAATATTGCAGATTACGCTAAAGATGGTAAGATTCAGGTATTTAGTTTTTGGGCAACTTGGTGCGTTCCATGTAAGGAAGAGCTCAATAATATAGCAGAAATTTACGAAGAGTGGAAAACAGACTATGATGTAGAAATAATTGCGGTGTCTGTTGATGATGCTAAAACAAAAGCAAATGTGAAATCATACGCCGAAGGACAAGGCTGGACTTACACTGTTTTATTAGATACTAACAAAGACTTACAACGATTATTAAGTGGTCAATCGGTTCCGTTTACCGTTATTAGCGATAAATCTGGGAACATTGTTGACAAACACACGGGATATATAGAAGGTGATGAATACGTATTAGAAGATAAAATTGCTAAATTAGCAAAGCAATAATCACTTTGATCACAAAATGCAAAAGGGAACTTCGGGTTCCTTTTTTTATAGCCAAAATTTTACAAAATGGTTTTAAAAGGCGTGTATTTTGGTTAAACACTGTTAATGAGTTACCCAAAATCAAAACAAGTTGCATCTTGTTTGTTATTCGTATATAATTTTGGCAATGGAATGATGTTTATGGTCAAGCGAAATCGGAATGCGATTGTAATAAGTATACTGCTGCTAATTGCGGGAATTGCGACTATTTTCACAGTATCACAATGTTCACCTGAACAAGGCAATAATATTGTGAATGATTCATTGAAAATTGCTCAATTAATGCAATTAGATATTGGCGAAATTCCAGTGGAGTCTTTTTTTAAAAATCCCGAACAAACTGCTTTTAGAATATCCCCAGATGGAAGTTATATTTCATTTTTAGGCCCCTACCAAAAACGACTTAATGTGTTCGTTCAACGTGCAGACATGTCTGCTCCTCCTGTCCGAATTACAGCAGAAACAACCCGCGATATAAGTAATTACTTTTGGAAAAACAATAATACGCTATTGTACATTAAAGATTCTGGAGGGGATGAAAATTATAAGCTTTATGCTATTAATCGCGATGGGTCTAATTTACGTGATTTAACACCTGAAAAAAAAGTGAGAATAGAGGTGATTGATGAACTGCGCGATTTTCCTGACGAGGTAATTATAGCCATGAACAAAAATAATCCCGCATTATTTGAGCCATACCGCTTAAATATAGTTACTGGCGAAAAAACACAGTTGGCAAATAACAAGGATATGTCAAATCCAATTACTTCATGGAAAGCGGATAACGCTGGAAAGTTACGCATTGCAGTAAGTGTAGAAAAAGGAACAAAAACGCACTTGCTCTATCGTGAAAATGAAAGCGAGACTTTTAAATCAATTATTGTAAGCGATTGGAAAGATATGGTTGAACCTTTGTTTTTTGATGAACAAAATAAATTCATTTATGCGTTATCAAATTTGAATAGAGATAAAACAGCTTTGGTAAAAATCAACCCTGAAAATCCTGATAAGCATATGGTAATTTTAGAACATCCTGATGTAGACATTATGTATGCCGAACGTTCTCCCAAAAGCCATACACTTGTTTCGGCTTATTACGCAACTGATAAAAAGCATTTGGTATTTTTTGATTCAACCATTGCAAGTATTTATAACCGTATTTCCGAAAAATTTCCAAACGATGATATTTATTTTAATGGATATGATGATAAAGAAAACCACTTTATTGTGAGAACTTATAATGATAAATCTCCAGGTGACTTTTATTTATTTCATGCAGATGAAAATATCCTCACACACTTAGCAACAATAAATCCCAATATTCCATTAAACAAGATGAGTGAAATGAAATCCATTTCGTTTAGTGCCAAAGATGGCTTGCCATTACAAGCATATTTGACCATCCCCGAAGGGAGCTCCAAGAAAAATTTGCCTGCAGTTATTTTAGTGCATGGCGGGCCCACAAGCCGCGACTACTGGGGTTACCGAGCTGATGTGCAATTGTTGGCTAGTAGAGGTTATGCTGTTTTGCAAATTAATTATAGAGGTAGTTGGGGCTACGGGAAAAAATTTACGGTAAGCGGTTTTAAGCAATGGGGAAAAAAGATGCAAGATGATATAACTGACGGAACTAATTGGTTAATTGAACAGGGTATTGCCGATAAAAATAGGATTGCTATTTATGGCTCTTCTTATGGAGGATATGCTGCACTTGCTGGCGTAACCTTTACACCCGATTTATTTGCCTGCGGAATATCTTATGTTGGCCCTTCAAATTTATTTACACTATTAAAGAACTTACCATCCTATTGGGAGCCAGAAAAACAAATGTTATATGAAATGATTGGCAATCCAATTGACGATAGCTTATTGTTATTTAATGCTTCTCCCGTTTTTCATACAGAAAATATTAATGTACCGCTGTTTATAGCACAAGGTGGCAACGACCCAAGGGTTAATAAAGTAGAATCAGAACAAATGGTTAACGCACTCCGAAGTCGAAACATACCAGTTGTTTACATGCTTAAACCAAATGAAGGACACGGTTTTAAACTGGAAGAAAATAGATTGGAATTTTATAAAGCAATGATGGGTTTTCTGAATGAAAATACACAATAATTGCTCGTTAAACATTAATTTAGTTTCAATAATTTACACGGAAATTATTATTAAAATGCGATTGAAATCTACTTAGTCAGTAAAGAATAAATCGCTGATTATTCCATCGGCTAATATTTTACCCTTTTGAGAAATGGTTACAACGCCATTGTCATTTTGTAATAATCCCTGTAGCATCAATTCTTTCATTTCACTAAGTAATGTTGTCGCATTTGCCTTGCCGAATTGCATTTCAAATTTATACATATCTAAACCCCACATGGTGCGCAAAGAAGTCATTATTTTTTCGTTCATCTGTGTGTAAACATCCAACAATTCTGTTTCAATATAACTGCCATTATTTTCAATCGATTTAATATAAAGTGCATTATTGCTCACATTCCACTCGCGTGTTCTACCATTAAATGAATGTGCAGAAGGACCTAGCCCTAAATAATGATTGCCTAACCAATACGATGAATTATGCAATGCATATTGCCCGTTCTTTGCAAAATTCGATATTTCGTAATGCTCAAATGTGGCTGCACTAAGTTTTTGTTGTAAAATTTCGAATTGTTCAGCCGTGTGTTGGTCGCTAATCGGAACAGATTTCCCTTTGGCAATTAAATATTGCAACGCAGTTTTTGGCTCAACCGTTAAAGCATAACATGATATATGACCAATACCTTTCGCAATTACTGTATCAATGTTAATCGCCCATTCTTGATGCGATAACATCGGTATACCATAAATTAAATCGGCAGTAATTTTATCGAATCCAGCTTGAATAATTAAATCGAGGCATTGTGCTGCTTGCACTCCAGTATGTGAGCGATTCATCCACACCAAATCCCTGTCATAAAAAGACTGAATCCCAATACTCATTCTATTTATACCAGCCAACTTAACATCACGTAAATATGTTGCATGTATGTCATCTGGATTCGCCTCCATCGTAATTTCAGCATTTTCATCAACAGCATAATTGGCATAAATAGTTGATAATATTAGCGAAATTTCATTAGCACTCAATACAGACGGTGTGCCGCCTCCAAAATAAATTGATTGTATTGTTTTTCCCTCTAAATAGTTTTTTCTTGCTGCGATTTCAAGTTGTAATGCATTTAAAAATGCTCCTTTCAAGCTCAATGTGGTAGAAAAATGAAAGTTACAGTAATGGCAGGCCTGTCTGCAAAATGGAATATGGATATAAATTCCAGCCTTATTTTCGTTCATTGTCATACTGTTGGTACAAATGTATCTGTAAATTTGCAATTGATGCGCCGCTTGCTTTTTCTTTTCTGCTTTTTAATCGCCTCGCAATTTGTAACCCTTGCGCAGGATACCGCATGGCTGCTTGTATCTAACGCAGAGATTGAGAAATTAGGAATCCAAAATGATGAAGTATTCACCTTTTATTCAAATGCCGAACGTATTCAATTCTTAAATGGATTGTCGACTGCGTTAGTGGAAAAGGGCTTTTTAACTGCAACATGGTTGATTGAAAGTACGAATAATGACACCACTTTGGCCATTTTGATACCCGGAAATAAAATTTATTGGGCTAAGTTAGATGTAAGTACTACCGACGATTTTATTCTTTCTGGCGCTGGTTACCGGAAAAAAGATATTGATGGGAAAGTATTTAGTCATCAAGCAGTGCTCAACATGATGCGCTCCATGCTCACTTTTGCAGAATCTAACGGATACCCATTTGCTACAGTTGCATTAACCGATGTCCAATGGTATGACACTACTATAGCTGCGACATTAAATTTTAAGAAAAATTTATTTATAGAATTTGATACTATTCGTGTTATAGGTAATTTAAACCTCAATGCAAATTATTTAGTACAATACACCGGTATTAAACCTGGCGATGCTTACAATCAACAATTATTAAATGATTTGGCAGGCAGATTAAAGGCAATTCCATTTGCAACAAGGTCACGCGCACCTTCAGTGGAATTTTCAGGTAATAGGGCAACAGTTCTTGTTTATCTCGACGAAAAACAATCTAGCACCTTCGATTTCCTGATTGGCGTTTTACCTAATAATGAAATTACAGGTAGGTTAATTATTACTGGTGAAGGTAGGTTGCAACTAAACAATATTTTTAATGCTGGTGAATTATTTAATTTTCATTTTTCAAAATTGGAAAGTACTTCAAAGCAATTGGAAACTGCATTAACATATCCGTATTTACCTGGATTGCCATTCGGACTTGAGGGCGCGTTCAGCCTGTATCTTAAGGATTCTACTTTTTTAGAAAGAATTGCCACTACAGGCGTTATGTATCAATTTATTGGTAATAATTATGTCAAAGCGTTGGCGCGTTTTTATAATTCTGCTGTTTTAAAAGTAGATACAGCATTTATATTAAATAATCTTGAATTACCGCCTTCCCTCAATTTAAACGAGCGTGCTTATGGTCTGGAATGGAATTTCGAAAAATTAGATTACAGATATAATCCTAGAAAAGGATATGCCATTAATATTGGTGCTACAATAGGTACTAAAATAATCAACCAGAATGCAACAATAACATCACTAACAGACCCAGATAATCCCGAATTTGATTTTTCAAGTTTGTATGATTCTATTGATACACGCACTGTTTCAGTTAAATATCAATATCAAATTAGTAGCTATTTCCCATTAGTAAAAAGTGCTACATTGCTGTTACGTGCAAAAGGTGCAGGATTAATAAATGATTTCATTCTGCAGAATGAACTTTATCGTATTGGAGGTAATGGAATTTTACGCGGATTTGATGAGCAAAGTATAACAGCTTCCCAATATCATGTTGTTACCGCTGAAATCAGATACCTGCTTTCACAGAACGCATTCGCCGCTTTATTTTTTGATGGCGCGTACGTAGAAAATGCTTCCGCAAATCTTTTATCCCGCGATTTACCTTATGGTTTTGGCGCTGCTGTTAATTTTGAAACAAAAGCAGGTATCTTTGGGCTCACCTATGCCTTGGGAAGCCAAAAAAATAATCCCGTGGAGTTTAAAAACACCAAAATACATTTTGGATATGTCAACTACTTTTAATTGAAACTGTATCTAAGCTTTATCTTGTTTTGCCTTGTATTGGGTCTTTCACTTAAAGGCCAACAAGACAGCGTTGTTTTACAAAATGATACTGTTAACGCATTTGTGGGCCCTGTTATAGTGCCTTATATCCAGTTTGCCCCGCAGCCGATATTCTTAGTTGACACCCAAGCCGTGCTAAAACAGTTGAATTTCGAAACCATTAATTACGATAGCCTATTCAGTATTGCCAGTAATAACAACGTAATTCAACAGCCTTCTTCCAAACACGTTACGGCCCGCGATTTTATACTTCCGGTATTATTATTAGCAATGTTGGCATATGTAACATGGCTTAGATACGTTTTTGCAAAGGAATTAGGTGAAAATATTACTGTGTTGTTAAATAGCAATTTAGGGCAGCAAATCTATAGGGATAGAGAGTTTTCGGCTAATATTTTTAAACTGCTTACTTTCGTGAATTTTGCATTCAGTGCAGGAGTTTTTATGTTTTTATTGGCAAGATTTAGTGATGTTCCCATGCCATTTGAAAACGTAGCCTTTAATATAGCAATTGCCGTTGCTGGAGTTGCTGTATTGTATTTGTTCAAAGGCTTGTTGTATCGCGTTATTGGTTTAAGTTTCAAGCTCACTAATGCACTTCAGTTTTATAGATTTAACTCGCTTGTGATATACCATTTGCTAGGCATTGGAATGTTACCTTTAATTATTCTAGGGGCTTTTGCAGAGGATCCAGTTAACGACTGGGCAATAAAGGCAACATTGATTTTGCTTAGTTTGGCAATGTTAATTCGCATTGTTAAAGGCTTTGCGGCTTTGCGCTTGGCGGGCAGGTTTCATTTGATGTATTTTTTGCTGTATATTTGCGCGCTCGAAATTGCCCCCATTTTAATAGCCATAAAGGTTTTTTTGATGTGGGATTAAAGGTAGAGCATAAAATTTGCCGATGAACAGCAACATACAGCCTTTAGTAAAACCTGTCAAGTCAATATTAATTTCGCAGCCCAAGCCTCCAGAAATTCCAAAATCACCCTATCAGGAGTTGGCAGAGAAATATAAAATAAAGATTGAATTTCGTCATTTTATTAAAGTTCGCGGCCTTTCAGCAAAAGAGTTTAGAAAACAACGCGTTAACATTCTCGATTTTTCAGCAGTTATTTTTATTAGTCGCAATGCTATTGATCACTTCTTTAGAATTTGCGATGAACTAAGAATCAGAATGCCTGAAATGACTAAATATTTTTGCGTTACTGAGTCTATAGCTGTGTATCTGCAAAAATATATTCAATATCGTAAGCGTAAAGTGTTTTATGGTTCGGGAAAAGAATCTGAATTACTCGACTTGCTGAAAAAACATATTGCTGAGAAATTTATTTTTCCTTGCACCGTTAATCATAAAGATGCTTACACAGAGTTCTTAAAATTGAATAAAGCCGATTTTGCTGAAGCCATGATGTATGAAACAGTTCCAGCTGATTTGAGCGATATGAATGGCATAATTAAAGCTGATATGATTGTCTTGTTTACCCCAACAGGTGTATTAAGTTTATTTCAAAATTTCCCAAATTTCGAACAAGGTGATATACGCATCGGTTGTATGGGCAGTTCTACCTTAAAAGCAATGGAGGACAATCATTTACGTATAGATGTAAAGGCACCAACACCTGAATCACCTTCTATTATCATGGCAATCGATAGCTATTTAGCTAAAGTGAATAAAAAGAAATAATTTATTCCTGTTAAATTTCGCATTAAGTTATTGGTTGATACCCGTTTTTCTATTTGAACTACTAAAGTGAATTTACGTTATTCATTCGTAATATTGATACAATGAAAAATCTGCAGCCAAATAATCTTATTCACGAATCTTCTCCTTATTTATTGCAACATGCATATAATCCAGTAGAATGGTTTTCTTGGGGAGATATTGCTTTCGAAAAAGCTAGGCGTGAAGACAAGCCGATTCTAGTTTCAATTGGATATGCAGCTTGCCATTGGTGTCATGTTATGGAACACGAAAGCTTCGAAAATGAAGCTACTGCTAAGTTTATGAATACCTATTTTGTAAACATAAAAGTCGATCGCGAAGAACGTCCAGATGTTGACCATATTTATATGAATGCTTGCCAATTGCTAACCGGAGCTGGCGGCTGGCCATTAAACGTATTTCTTACGCCTGAATTATTGCCATTTAGCGGGGGAACCTATTTCCCTCCTAAGCCAGGTTATGGTAAACCAAGTTGGATGGAAGTTTTGATGTATATGAAAAACATTTTTAGTAACGAACGCGATAAAGTTGAAGAGCAAGCAGCAATGCTTAAAGAACATCTCATTAAAATGGATGATGCCTTTGTTGCGCAAATTCAAATCCCACAACATGAACAAATTATTTCAATACGAAAAATATCGTCAGCTATAAAAAATATTCAACTACAATTTGATGCTATAGATGGTGGATTTGGGTCAGCACCGAAATTTCCTGGATCCATGTCGCTCCTGTTCCTATTGCGTAATAATTTTTACGCACCCGATGATGCAATTTTAAACCATATTAATTTATCACTTCAAAAAATGATGCTCGGTGGTATTTACGACCATGTTGGCGGTGGCTTTTCAAGATATACAGTCGATAAACAATGGATGATTCCACACTTCGAAAAAATGCTTTACGATAATGCCTTATTGGTAAGTTTATTTGCAGAAGCTTATCATATTACTGGTAATGATGATTTCAAAGCAACAGTAGATAAAACATTGGAATTCGTTGAACGAGAACTCATGCATCCTAACTTTGGATTTTATGCCTCGTACGATGCGGACTCTGAAGGAGTTGAAGGTAAATATTATACGTATAGTTTTGAAGAATTGGAAGATCTTTTTCCTAATGATATTGATTTTATTAAAGATGTTTATACTTTAACAGAAACAGGTAATTGGGAACACACTAATATTTTATTCAGAAAACAAACTAATAGTGAATTGGCTCAAAAATATAATACCACTGCAATAGCCATTAAATCTAGATTAAGCGCCATCAACCAAATATTATTTAACTATCGGAATAATCGCGTCAAACCTGCATTAGACGATAAAATAATATTATCGTGGAATGCATTAATGTGCAGTGCATTTGCACACGCTTTTAAGGCGACAGGTAATAAGCATTACAAAGAAATAGCAACAAAGAATCTTGATTTTATGCTCTCTGCATTTGCCGATAGTAATCAAGAAAATACCTTGTTGCATACGTATAAAAATGCAATGGCAAAGTATCCTGCTTTTATTGAAGATTACGCCGGTTTAATCCAAGCATTAATTGATGTTTATGAAGTAAGCAGCAATGTGCAATATTTAATTGCAGCACAAAACTATACAGAACACGTAATGCGAAATTTTGCAGGTACAGATGCACTCTTTTATTTCACGGCGAAAGGCCAAGTTGATATACCATATCGCAGTCGCGATTTTTACGACAATGCTACACCTTCAGGTAATTCAATTATGATGCATAATTTACTTCGGTTAAGTCATCTTACTGGTAATGCAAATTATCATCTGCATGCCGAAAAAATGTTAGCTTGTTTGGGCGATAATATGATAAAGCACGGCAATTCTTTTGGCAATTGGTTAAGCGGAGCGCTTACATTTATTTATCCCTATGCTGAAATTGGTATAACTGGTAAAAATGCTTTTGCGCTCCGCGATGAAATTTTAACTACTTATTATCCGCATACCATTATTCAAGCTGATAGCCAAGGTGATTTAACTTTCCCGCTTGTGGCTGAAAGATTTGACGCAGCTATAAATAGCATCTTTTTATGCCGTAACAATACTTGTAACCTACCTGTCACCACAGTGCAAGATTTTAAAGCAGCATTAAATAAATTTTGACCACAACAAATGTTTCATTAACTTTATCTCCAATACGAAATGCTTTTGTTTGGCGTTTATGTAAAAAGGTGAATCAGATGTTGCGTTTTTGTTTTACAAATCTTCTCATACTATTCTGCTTGGGTGTAAGCGCTCAAAGCAGTCAACTATATAGTTACGGGAAGCAAGATCCGCAGTTTACGCAATACATGTTCAACACGGCATTTTTCAACCCCGCTGTAGCTGGAGAGGAGGAAGCTTGGGTTTCTACACTCAATGTTAGGAATCAGTGGGTAAACTTACCAGGTGCTCCTGTATCACAAATTTTGACTTCTCATGTGCCAATTTATAAAATTTCAAGTGGTGCAGGTTTAATAGTTACAAATGATATTTCTGGACAATTGCGCAACACGGGTGTTAAAGCAATATATGCGTATCATAAGCGTTTCAGGTCATCAACCTTAAGTTTTGGGCTAAGTGCAGGCTTTACCCAGCAGCAATTAAATGGAGCAAAATTAGTGTCCCCAACAGGTAATTATGAAGGTATTGTCGACCATAATGACCCTAATTTGCCTGTCACACTTTCAACTGAAGTGTTGCCCGATGCTTCAGCAGGTATTTATTTCTTTGGGAAAAATTTAAAAATCGGGGCATCTGCCACGCATTTACTGCTTCCATTGGCGGCAAGTAAGGAAACAGCTGTAACCGACATACAATATAATCCTAATGCTTACGTTTATGTCGGATATGACATTGACGTGACAAACAGCATAGGCTTTACGCCGAGTGTTCTTTACAAAACGGATCTCACCGAATCGATGGTTGATGTAAATGCATTATTTACATTCAACAATAATATTTTGGCGGGAGCTTCGTTTAGAGGATATATCAATAACCAGTTTGATGCCGTAGCGCTAGTAGCGGGGCTTAATTTGGCAGATAATTGGAGAGTGAGTTATTCATATGACATTACGACTTCCGCATTAAATACGGTGAGTTCGGGTTCACATGAAATTGTGCTGAGATACAGTATTCCAGTGGCGAGGCCACGGGCGGGGAAAATGATTAACAACCCTCGGTATTTGTATCATTAATGGCTACTAAATTAGGCAATTTGATAAAAGTTGCTAATTTAGGCCGACCTTTTAAATAAATGTGTGTATAAACTGATGTAAAATATTCTTGAAATTCAATAAAAAACCTATTTTTACACGGATTTAATTGTACAAATCATAATCAAGTATGAAAAGAAACCTGCCATTGTTAACTTTTGCATGCGTAGCCATTATTGTTGGTAGCGGTTGTAGTCACTCCAATTGGGATGATTACCGTGGCCAATTGCTGGGTATGCAAGATCGTCCGGAGTGGGAACCGGTAAACCCTTTTGGAATGGTTTACATCCCTTCTGGAACCCTACACATCGGTCCAAGTGACCAAGATGTGAACAATTCTCTCTGGCAACGAACGAAGTCCATCTCTATTCAAGGGTTTTACATGGATGATGCGGAGATTACCAACAACGAATACAGACAGTTTGTATTCTGGGTTAGAGACTCCATATCTCATGTTTTGCTCGACCATTACGCTGAAGCCGAGGAAGGTCAGGAAACTGAAGTTCCGATAATCGACTGGTCAATGGAAATTGATTGGGAAGATGAAGAAACTCGTTCGCGCCTTGAAGAACTGTATTTACCTGCGAGTGAAACCTACTACGGAATTAAATCTGTAGACACACGTCAGTTAATATACAATTACCGCTGGGTAAAGTGGAAAGAAGCTGCCAGCAAAACTAATCGTGATAAAAATATTGCGGACTTCATTGTTGAAGAACCTGTAGAAATCTATCCCGACACTTTGGTTTGGGTGCATGATTACACTTATTCATATAATGAGCCGATGACGCGTCAATATTTTTCTCACCCTGCGTTTGATGACTATCCCGTAGTTGGGGTGTCTTGGAAACAGGCTAATGCTTTTGCTACTTGGCGAACAGATTTCTGGAACGACTGGAGAAGAGCGAATGAAGAAGTTCAAGTTGACGATTTCCGTCTACCGACAGAATCTGAATGGGAATATGCAGCACGTGGAGGCAGAGATCAAGCTCCATATCCTTGGGGAGGTCCTTATGTTAGAAATACTAAAGGTTGTTATTTAGCAAACTTTAAGCCAGGTCGTGGTAACTATCCTGAAGATGGTGGTTATTATACAGTAAAGGTATATTCATATGCACCTAACGACTTCGGTGTATATAATATGGCTGGAAACGTTTCTGAATGGACTTCAACAGCTTTCTCAGAAAATAGTTATTCATTTATACATGATCAGAACCCTGACTATCGTTATGATGCAGAGGAAAGTGATGCACCGGCATTAAAACGTAAAGTAATCAGAGGCGGTTCATGGAAAGATATAAGTTATTATATTCAAACAGGATCAAGGCATTGGGAATTCCAAGATACTGCAAAATGTTATGTTGGATTCCGTTGTTGCATGACCTTCCTCGGTCGTTCAATGAGCGATTTCTAAATAAGTTCCTAACCAAATCATCGAAAACACAATTATTGTCAACAATCATTTAAAAACTTTAAAAATTTAAAACAAAATGTCAGCATTTTTCGAATCCGATCGTTTTAAACGACTAAAAAACCTAATCATTGGCGCGGGTGCTTCCATGGTATTAGTTGGTGCACTCTTCAAAATCTTGCACTGGGAAGGTGCCGATTTTATGTTAATGGTTGGTATGCTTACCGAGGCATTCATTTTCTTAATGCTTGGTTTACTTCCTCCTCATGCCGATTACTATTGGGAGAAAATTTATCCAGACCTGAACGTAGCTCCAGAAATTGAAGAGGCTAAATCAGGAAAAAAAGTGCACAAAATGCCTGATCCAAAAGAAAGCGTTACACGTCAATTAGACAAAATGCTTGAAGAAAGCAAAGTTGAGCCTGTGATGATTGAGCGATTAGGCGAAAACCTTAAGCGATTAGGCGAAAACATCGAAAAACTTTCAGACGTGCAAGATGCAGCACTTAACACTAATGAGTATTCAACTAAAATTAAAGATGCTTCAGTTGCTGTAGCAGAAATGCGTGACGCTTATTCTAATGCTGCAAAAGCAATGGAACAAATAACGGCAACTTCGCTTGATACTTCTAAATATCATGAACAAGTTCAAATGGTTACAAAAAACCTTGGGCAGTTAAATGCTATTTACGAATTAGAATTACAGGATACTAACAATCACCTCAAAGCAATGAATAAATTCTATGGCACCCTTAACAGCGCTATGGATAATCTTCAAGATTCAGTTACTGATACTGCAAAATATCGTGAAGAAATTGCTCAATTGTCAAGTAACCTTGCATCACTTAACCGCGTTTACGGTAACATGTTGAGTGCAATGAATACGGGCGGAAATCGTTCATAAATATTAATTGAATAAACTTTTACTTAACCAATAAAATTTAGAAACAAATGTCAATACCTAAGGAACCACGCCAGCTCATGATCAACCTCATGTACCTGGTCCTTACAGCCCTTCTGGCGTTGAACGTATCTTCGGAAATTTTGAATGCCTTTAATACAGTTAACAGCGGTATTACTGACAGTAACGGTTTGCTTGATAGCAAAAACGACTTGATGATGGGCATGATTACTATAGCTGCTGCTAAAGATTCAAGGGCTGAGACCCAATTAATTTTGAAGCAAGCTGAGGATGCTAAAAAGTTAAGCGACGATTTCGTTGCTTACGTAGATGCTATAAAAGCGCAAGTTAAAGAAGCTGCCGGCGGCGCAAACGAGGACTACCCTGAAAAATTAAAAACAGAGGGTGAAATGGAAAAAACAAGTAATTTGTTTTTAACGCAAGGGAAAGGAAAAGAATTGCACAATAAAATTGAAGAAGCTAGATCTAAGTTTCTTGACGTGCTGGGAAAAGAATCACAAATTGATATTCCATTAAAAGTTGTGCAGGTGCCAGTAGGTGAACATGCAAAAAACTGGGAAGAATATAATTTTGACCGCGTTCCTGCTATCGCTGTAATGACTATCCTTACTAAATTCCAACAGGATGCTAAAAGTGCTGAAAGCACAATCTTAGATTATTTAAGAAGAAAAATAAATGCTGAGGATATTC
>Ga0105048_10000149_pt1 | contig 91238 bp, 95 predicted proteins | sample MAT05_FD_78382 | JGI IMG/M metagenome (GOLD analysis project Ga0105048, IMG submission 78382) | Freshwater microbial communities from Lake Fryxell liftoff mats and glacier meltwater in Antarctica - MAT-05 | ecosystem: Environmental > Aquatic > Freshwater > Ice > Liftoff microbial mat | place...
CCCGATGATCTCCACGCCGCTTCCCTCACCGACTAGCTTAGAGACCCGCTCTCTAAACTAGTCGCAGCGGCCATCCTCCCGATCAGCTCAAGACGCGCAAGGCGGCCCTCGGCGCAGGCATACTCTACGAATATGCCTGCCACGAGGGCAATCACGGGATGCTTGGCATCCTTGAAGGCGCACGCGCGCAGGATCGCCTGGAAGCGGCCTCGGCCAGACACTGACGGAATCGCTCCGGGCTCCCGAAAACTCCCGGATGCGAAACCTGAAGGGCGCCCTCGCTCGGCGCCCTTCTTCTTTTGTGGCGCCGCCAAAGAAAAAGGACGCCGCTTTGCTGCGGCGTCCCTTGAGGTGTGCCGAATGAGGTTCGCCGTCCGGATGGAGACAGCGAACCCCTTCGGATCAGAAGTGGATCTGGAGCTCGACGCCCCACGTCTGCGGCAGTGTCCGCGTATAGTTCTGGTAGTAATATCCGACCACGTTGGCAGGCCCGACGGGGAGCGCAGGGTTGTAGCAGACGTTAGATGCCGCAGTGCATTGCGGCGTGGGCGTTGTGTTCGTACGCGGGTTCGCACGGAAGGACGAGCTCGCCGAGTCATAGCCATTCTGGTCGAACACGTTCCGGACGAAGCCGATCACCGTGAACATCCCGTCGGCATCGTTCCAGATGAGGCGCGCGTCCGTCTGGTCGAAGGCCGGCGTAATGTCGCCCGCGTTGTTGAACACGCCCGAGGTGAATTCATCGCGCCAGTAGTAGCTGACCGACGGCATCAGCGTGGAGCCATCCTCGAAGTTGAACGCGTAGGAAGCGTTGAACGCGACCTTGTTCTCGGGCGACTGCGGAAGGACGCGACCCTCGAGCGACTGAATCGGATTGACGTAGGTCGGATCCGTAACAGGCACGGTCGTGGGGACGTCACCGTTCAGATACAGGCCGCTCTTGGTAATTTCCGGCTTGAGGTAGGCATAGGTGAAACGGAGGGTGAGGTCATCCACCGGACGCCACACCGATTCCAGCTCAAAGCCCGTGGTCTCAACTTCCGGAATGTTGCGCAGAGCGCTGATGCGCGTTTCGCCTGCCTCGCCGATATTGAGAATCTCGGTGAGCGGGACCTGGATGTCCGTGTACTTGTACATGAACAACGACATGTTGGCCGTCAGGTCCCACTCCGGGACTTCCTGTTTCCAGCCCAACTCGTAGGAGTCGACGTATTCAGGATCGGTCAGCGGGAGAGGCGTGAGGTTTGTCGCGTTGAAGGCACCCGTCTTGTAGCCGCGGCTATACTTTCCGTAGACGAGTGTTTCGGTCGAGGGGGACCATTCCAAACCCGCCGTGCCGGTCCATGCATTCCACTCAAAACCCAACGTTCGTGACGAGACGCCCGTCACGGGATTGAAAGTAACGCCGGAGGGGTTAGCGACAGTAGCCGAAGTTACGCCAGCTTGAGGCGTGGGATCCTCAATAGTGTCTGTTGTAATCGGGGTCGCGAGGTTCGGGATCAGGCGTTTGCCGTTCCAGGAGTTCTGCGTGATGTTGGCGAACGGAACACCGCAGATCAGCAGGCAGTTCAGCTCCGCTTCCTCGTACATGTTCTTGTTGTCGATCGAGTATCGGATGCCGAGCGTCGCCTTGAACTCGTCTGTGATTTCCCAATCGAGCTGACCGAAGGCGCCATATGCATTGTTGACGCCACGGTTGTCCGTATACGTCAGGAGCCGGTCGGTGTTTGCAATGTTGGCTCCGGTCACCGTGAAGGGTGCGAAGGAACTGATAGGCATGGCAGACGCCGCAAGCGGCTCGTTCAGCAGAAATGTCCGGATCGGCTGGCGGAAATTCTCTTGGTAAGCGTAGAGGCCAGTGATCCACTGCAGCGGACCGTCATGCGTCGAGATGAAGTTCACCTCGTTTGAGAAGAATGCGCGGTTCTCGTTGTAGTCCAGCGTCTGATCGGGAAAGATCGTGCGCGTGAACGTACCCGTATTCGACGGCTGGCCGGCAGCTGTGGCCCGATAGTTGATCGACTTGACGGGCGTTCCGTCCTGATCGCCTGTCAGGTGGTACCGGTAGAAGATGTAGCCGCCGACATATTTGATGTCGAAGCCGGGAGCCTCGTAGATCATCTCAAGGGCGAAGTCGTCGTAGTTGTCCAGATCGGCGATCCGTGGGTAGGAATCGTTCAGATCTGTGTTGCCCTCCGCGATGCGCGGGTTGGTGTTCAGCGATCCGGATTGAGTATAGCTGAGCACCGCCAAGTTCGGCGTGCAGCCAAGGCCACTCTGCAAAGCCGTGGTGCAGTAGGCCCATCCAGGTTGCGGCAGAACCCCGCCCGAGTTGAAGTTGCGGTTGTAGGGTGCGTTCGATCCGCCGCCCGTCCGGCCGCCGGGAGGACCGGCCTGCGTGTAGAGACCTGTCGTGTACTTGGTCCACCAGCTGAACCTGTCGCCGATGTCGCCTTCGAGCTGAATTTCGGCGTTCCAGTTGTCGATATTGTAGCCTTCGGTGTCGCCCGTTCCGTGGTTGTAATAGACGCCCTCGTCCCGCACTTCCTTGTAGGCGACCACGCGGCCGCGCAGCCAGTCTTCAACGATGGTGTCGGACAGCGAGAAGCCGATTTCCTTCTGGTCGAAATTGCCGAAGCCGATCTTGAACTCGCCCTCGAAGTCATCCGTGGGGCGCTTAGAAATGATGTTGATCGCGCCGCCGACCGAGTTGCGTCCATAAAGCGTACCCTGCGGTCCGCGCAGCACTTCGAGGCGATCGATGAACAGGCCGTCGCGGCCCGCGATCGAGGCGAACGACTGATAGACGCCGTCGGTGTAGTTCGCGACGCCGGGTTCGGCCCCGAAGTTGTTGGTGACGCGGCCAACGCCGCGCAGCGTGACGCGCTCGTTTGCGGCCGTGTAGGAAAGGCCCGGCGTGAAGTTCGTCAGGTCGGTGATCGTGTTGACGCCGAGTTCGTCGCGCATCTCTGACGTGACGGCGGTAACGGCGACGGCGACATCCTGCACGGTTTCTTCGCGCTTGTTCGCCGTAACGACGACGACATCGCGGCCGCGCTCCTCTTCTTCGGCGGCAGGCGGCTGCCCCGGTCGCGTGGTCTGAGGCGTTGTGGGCGAAGGCGTGTTCTGCGCGAACGCTGGAAGCGCGGCACCGAGTGCAAGCAGGCTGATTGTCGAAAGACGGCTAATGCGCACCATTGGATGCGTTCCTCCCCTGAAAGTTTTGTTTCCCGCGGCGCCAGTTTTCTGGTGCGCCGTCGCGCGCCCTGAGGAGACGGACGCGTCGTTACGCTCATGATCAGCAGTCCGCATACTCGGTCAACTGAACGCGCACGTCATGCCGTAGCGTTTTCCTTTCGAACCCCGAAAATAGTCCGTGCCGCGTGGTACGAAAGCCGCATCCTGGGGCGGGTGACGCGACTGCCTTTAGCGCCCTATCGAAATGTCGCCCGGGCGCGCTGCGCTTTTTGCCAGCGAACGTGGCACCGTAGCAGATTGCCTCCGCCGCTTACGCGCACGGACGGATCTGCAGCGTATCTATTTCCCGTCCATCAGCTTGCGCGCGAGATAGGTGAACTCCAGCGCGACGCGCTTGGCGGCTTCACGCTGGTTCGCCGCCGCCGAGTGGCCGCCATCGATGTTCTCGTAATAGAGGAACGGCTTGCCGAGCTCTTCGAGGCGCTTGGCCATCTTGCGGGCGTGGCCGGGATGCACGCGATCATCCTTGGTCGACGTCTCGAAGTAGATTTCGGGATACGCCTTCGACGGATCGACATTGTGATAGGGCGAGAGGGTCTCGAGGAAGGCGCGCTCCTCGGCCACATCCGGATCGCCGTATTCGTCCATCCACGACGCGCCTGCGAGCAGCAGGTGATAGCGCAGCATGTCGAGCAGCGGCACCTGGCAGACAATCGCGGCGAACAGGTCCGGGCGTTGCGTGTACATCACGCCCATCAGGAGCCCGCCGTTCGAGCCTCCCATCGCGCCGAGCTTCTTGGGCGAGGATATCTTGCGCGCCACCAGATCCTCGGCCACCGCGATGAAGTCGTCGTACACGACCTGCCGCTTGGTCTTGAGGCCGGCCTGGTGCCAGGCCGGGCCGAACTCGCCGCCGCCGCGGATGTTCGCCATCACATAGACGCCGCCCTGCTCCAGCCACAGCTTGCCGACCGTGCCCGAATATCCCGGCGTCTGGCTGACCTGGAAGCCGCCATAGCCGTAGACCAGCGCGGGGTTGCTGCCGTCAAACCTGATGTCCTTCCGGCGTACGACGAAGTACGGAACCTTCGTGCCGTCCTTCGACGTCGCCTCGAACTGGTCGACCTGGTAGGGGGACGCATCGAACCACGCCGGAAGCTGGCGCAGCTGCTTTACCTCTCCCGTGCCTGAATCGTACGTGTAGAGCGTGTCGGGCGTGAGATAGCCTTCATAGCCGAGGAAGGCCGTCGTCTCCTGCTCGCTCGCATAGATCACGCCGGCCGACCCGTTCGGCGGCAGCGGCACTTCCTTCGACGTCCAGTTACCCCCAGCCTTCATGTACGCCATCACCTTCACCGCGACATTGTCCGAGATGTTGACCAGCACCTGGTTCTTGGTGATGCCAACGCCCTGCAGCGCCTGTTTCGGCGTCGGGCGGAAGACGAGTTCGAGTTTCGGCAGCTTGCCGTCCTTGAGGAACGCGCTCCAGCTGAAGCCAACAAGATCGCCGGTCTGGAACTGGCCCTGCCCTTCCGGCGCCCAGTCTTCTTCCAGCGTCAGCAGCAGCGTATCGGCGAACACGCCCTGCGGACTCGCCTTCTTCGGAATCGGCAGGCGGATCGGTTTGTCGTTCGCGTCGAACACATAGTAGTTCGCCGTGAAGAACGTCTCCGACTGGCTCACGCCAAACCAGCGCTTGCCCGTCTCGTCCTCGATCAACATGCCATAGACGCCGACATCGGTCTTCGCGCCGCGGAACAGTTCCTGCGCGGCGCTGAGCGGTTGCCCGCGCTTCAGCCGCTTCACGACGAACGGATAGCCCGATTCCGTCATCGTGGCGCCGTCGCCGCTCCAGTCGGTCGCGAGCAGGATGGAGTCCTCGCCCTCCCACACGAAGCCCTGCTTCGCCTCGGGAATGTCGAAGCCGCCCTGGGTGAAACCGTAGACGCCTTTCGCGATCGAATACTCGCGCACGCTCACCGCATCCTTGCCGCCATCCGACAGCTGCAGCAGGCAGTCCTCATACTCCGGCGGGCGGCACGACACGCCCTTGTAGACCCAGTTCTTGCCCTCGGCCTTGGCCAGTGCGTCGATGTCGAGCAGCCTCTCCCACGTCTGAGATCCGGCCGCGTAGTCGTTCAGATGCTGCCGGCGCCATATGCCGCGCTCGTGCGCTTCGTCCTGCCAGAAATTGTAGACATGGCCCTTGCGGATCGAGCCGTAGGGGATGCGCTCCTTCGACGTCGCGATGGTCAGCGCGGCGTCATAGTATCCCTTGAAGCGCGGATCGTTCTCCAGGACGGCCAGCGAGCGCTCGTTCTGCGCGCGCACCCAGGCCAGCGCATCGGCGCCCTCGACCTCCTCCAGATAAAGATGCGCCCCTGAATTCGGGTCGAGCGAGGCCGCCGCTGCGGGAGTGGATGTCGTCACTGTTGTCGCCTCCTGGGATGCGCACGCCGCCAGCACTGCAGACGCCACACCCATGAATATAGTGCGCATGCGTTACCCCTGTTTTCCGGTGTTAAGGGGTTAAACGGCGCGGCCGCGCGCGGCAAGGCAGCCCGGAACAGGCACTGGAGGAACCCGCCCCCCCATTAACGACTGCCCACTAGCCGCCCCTTCTCCGAGCCCTTACATCTGCCACCCATGAAGTTCTGGAAGATGAATGGCGCCGGGAACTCCTTCGTCATTTTCGACGACAGGAAAGGTGCGCTCAATCTCAAGCCCGAGGAGGTGAAGGCGCTGGCCGATCCCGCCACGGGCGTCGGCGCCGATCAGGTCATCGCCATGGAGCAGACGCTGCGTGGCGACGTCTTCATGCGCATCTGGAACAAGGACGGCTCCTCCGCCGAGGCGTGCGGCAACGCCACACGCTGCGTCGCCTGGCTGGTGATGGAGGAGACGGGGAAAGACAAGATCATCGTCGAGACGGTGGCCGGCAAGCTCAAGTCCGAACGCCTCGGCCCCACGAAGATCTCCGTCGACATGGGCTCGCCCCTACTCAAGTGGGAAGAGATCCCGCTGGCCGAGCGCATGGACACGCGCGGCATAGACCTCAAGATCGGCCCGATCGATGCGCCCTATCTGCAGCTCCCCGGCGCGGTGAACATGGGCAACCCGCACATCATCTTCTTCGTGCCCGATCTCGACAAGGTGGACGTGAAGGCCGTCGGCTCGCTGGTCGAATGGCACCCGCTGTTTCCGCAAGGCGTCAACACAGGCTTCCTCGAAATCATCTCACGCACCGAGACGCGCCTCAGAACCTGGGAGCGCAACGCCGGCCAGACTCTTGCGTGTGGAAGTAACAATTGCGCCGCCATCGTCGCCGCCGCCCGCCGCAACCTCACCGACCGCAAAGCCCTCGTCCACAACGACGGCGGCGACATCGAGATCGAATGGAGCGAGGCGACGGACCACGTCATCATGACGGGTCCGGTCGAGCTGGAGTATGTGAGCGAGGGGTGAGCACCTGGAAGCGTGCACCCGTGCACGCGTCCCCGGCGGAGGCAGGGGCGCGCACTTGAGCGTTACGCTTCCAGAGACCGGGCCTGACAGTCGCTACCGCACCGCCACATCGATCATGATATCGCCCGAGATCGCTTCCAGCGCGGCTTGCACCTTGGTCGCTGCGAGACCCGGCGGCAGGCGTAGGTGCGCGGACATGTGGAACAGCGGCGCGCCAGAGTGGCTTTCCTTGGAGAGCCACGTCTCGAACGTCTCGATATTGGCACCGAGATCGCTCACCGCCCGCGTCACCTGGTTGACGATGCCGGGGCGGTCCTGCCCCACCAGCGAGAAGGCCAGCGTTTCGCCCGCCGCCGCTTCAGCAGATGGCGTCGCCGCCGGCGCGATACGGAAATCGAGCCCCTCAGCGTCGAGCGCAGCCACGGCCGCCCGCAATGCCTCGACCTTGCCCGTATCCAGCTCGACCAGAACCGAGCCGACATAAAGCCCGCCAAGGCGCGAGAGATGGCTCTCCAGCCAGTTGCCGCCCCCCGACAGCACGGCGGCGGCCAGCGCCTTCGTCAGGCCCGGCCGGTCGCTGCCTGCAACGCTGAGAACCAGTAACGCCATGGGACACCTCGCTATTCTGAAGCGCTCAGTGTTAGGCCAAGGCGTACGCCCACACCATCTGTCCGGTTCCTGAACGCGCGGTATCGTGGCCCGCGACCTACTTGCGCGAGACTTCCAGCCAGGTCTGGCTTTCGGGCGAGTCCTCGAAGGTTTGGGTATAAATCTCCATGCGTGTGCCTGCGTGCGCACCAGCACCCGAGGGCCCAACGCCCTTCACGATCTTGAGGTTGTTGGACGACAAGCGCCCGGCAATATCCTCCTGCGTCCAGTCCAGCAGGCAGAGCTTTACCGCTTCGGACAGCACCACCGTCTTCGTGTTTGCAGCGGCGGAACTGTCGGCGCCCCAGACGCAATAGAACAGGCTGCCCTTCGCAAGGTCGATCCCGCACTCTTCCGCGTTGACCAGCCAGACCTTCGGTTCAAACCAGCCATCGTCAATCTCTTCGCCCTGCAGGCTCTTGAACCCATCCGGCGCAGCCGCGACGATGCTGTTGATGAGATCGCAGCCCGACTGCTGCGCATGCGCCGCCGGCAGAAACGCAAATACCGCCGCCGCAACCAGACCGATTTTCATGCAAAGCCTCCACACGTTGCCGCGCCACTATCGCGGCGTTCCCGCAAGGCGGTCAACCGCACGCCTCAGCTCACCGCGTCTGCGTCAGCTTCTCGAACTTCGGCACGCCCGGGCCGCCAGCGTGGCTGCCCTGGAACCGCGTCCTCGAACGTCAGCGAGTGGCGGCAAGGTGAGGTCGATTGAACAGCCGCTGGCGCCATCGCTTGGCCAGACCGTGGGGCGGAAGTAGTCGTTGTCGATCTCTTCGCCCCAGATCGCCTCAAAGCTGTCGGGCGCGGCCGCCTCGATCTGGTTCAGCCGGTCGCTGCCTGCAGCGCTGAGAACCAGTAACGCCATGGGAGAACCCCGGGATGGATGATCCGCCATAGATAGGCCAGCGCGCCACCACCCGCAGACAAGTGCTGGGCCCCCTACTCCCCCATCACCTCAAGCCACACCTGCCGCCAGGGCTGGGTCGACATTCCGTCCATATAGACTTGCACCACGGCGCCCTTGTGGGGGCCGCGTGTGCTGGTCATGCGATAGCCTTCGGTGATCGCTATGTTGTTGGGCCGTTGCTCACCCGTGATGTCGGTCCACTCCCATCCGCCTGACAGGCAGACCTTCGCCATGTCGTAGAGCGGCGCGATCGCCTTGTCGGCGTCGGCCACGCTTGGCCGGTCCCACAGGCAGACATATTGCGCCATGATCGAATCGACGCTGCATTCGTCCGCGTCGAAGAACGAGATGTCGGTCTCGAAGTATCCGTCCTCGATCTGTTCGCCGCTGATGCTCTCGAACTCATCCTCCACCGCGGACGCTATGACGGCATGAAGCGGCGCGCAGTCCTGCGCGTGCGCGATCGGCGCCAGCGCGAGCGCAGCTGCGGCAAACATCGCGGATTTCATGGATCAGCCCTCCCCCAAGCCGCCGCACTATCGCGAGGCTTCGCCGGGGCCGTCAATGACATGCAGCAGGGACCATCGCCGCTTCTCGCAACCCCAACGAGCCTGGCGCGAGAGGCAAACCGGGGAAACGGCATTCGCAGATCCGCAGGAAACGCACGAAACTTTTTTCGCACGCTCAAGACGTTGGCCGGCGAATTTGTGGGATGGAGACCGTTTGAATCGGCCGGGCCGAAAACGCGCGCATAATGCACCCATCGTCATCGCAAGGAGGGCATCTGCAGTGTCCAGCAGAGCGGCGGCGATGTGATCGAGCGTGAGCCTGGGACCCGCCACGGACTTGGCGGGCCCACACGTCGCCGGCGCTACAACGTCAAGGGGGTGAAAAATCCCCTGTTCGAGGCTGGCGCCAAACGATTGCGGGGACGCGGGATGCACGCGCATCCACAAACCCGAACTGCCCAATCACGCGGGGCCATCCCGCGTCCCCAGCCCTCCATTTATTGCGTGGGCGCAAACCGAAGCATCCCGCAGGGCAGTCACGCCCGTGCGACAGCGCGCGCATGATCGCCGGTGCGTGAATGCGAGTGTGCGCTCCCCCTTGCCATCGCCTCCAACGCTACGCATCAAGGTGCGCCTGAAGCCGGGGGGCTGATGCGAGGGGACTGGACCAATGCAGGAACTCCTGCGCTTCGCCATGTTCGTGATGGCGCTGGCCTTCTGCCTTGAGCCTCTCGCCCACGCACAGCAGCCCGAAATCGCCCCGGCCGCCGCGCCTGCCCGCGCTGCGCCCGCCGAAGTGAAGGTCGGCTTCTACATCAACGACATCCAGTCGATCGACCTGCACAACTACTCGTTCGTCGCCGACGTCTATCTCTGGTTCCGCGACACGGATGGCGAGATCGTTCCGGGCAAGTCGTTCGAGTGGATGAACATGTTCGCCCCCGACGACCACGTGCAGACCGACATCTATCCCGAGCCCGTGCGCCAGCCCGATGGCTCGGACTATCAGGTCTTCCGCCACCAGGGGCCGTTTGCAGCGAAGTTCTCGGTGAAGACCTATCCGTTCGACAAACACTTCCTGACGATCGAGATCGAGGATCAGGAATGGGACGCGAACAACCTCGTCTATTCGCCCGATGCGGTGACGCTGAACCCCGACATCTCCCTCCCCGGTTTCGAGATCGGCGCGCCGACGCTCAAGGTCCTCAACCGCCCCTACCCCACCAATTTCGGCGAAATCGGCACGCCAGAGCCCGAAGCCTATTCGCGCGCCATCATCTCCATCCCGATCTCGCGGCCGGTGGCGTCGGGCGTCACCAAGGCGCGCTGCCGGTGTTCATCGTCGTGCTCGTCGCCGCCGCCGCCCTGTTGCTGAAACCCGAACACGTCGAGGCGCGCGTGGGCCTGTCGATTACCGCGCTTCTGACGCTGGTAGCGTTGCAGTTCAGCGCGCAGGCCGCGCTGCCGGATGTCGGCTACCTCCTGATGCTGGATCAGGTCTACCTCGCCTCCTATGGCTTCGTGCTTCTGGTGGTCGGGTTGCTGGTGATGACAACCGGAAACGCAGAGGATGAGAAGGAGCTGGCGGGCGCCCATGCCATCGCGCAAGGCGGCTGGCGAACGGCGTTCCTGTCAGTCCTGCTCTATACGGCGGTGATCGCTGTCGTGCTGTGGCTCAACCTCGCCAGTCCCAACGCCTGAGTCAGCTGACTCAATCAAACCCCGACTAATCCTCGTTTCGCCCCAATTCGCGCCGCGTGGCGGCCCTATTCGGCTGCGACAACCTGACACTGCGGGGTCGACAAACGACATCGGCTCCGCTGCTTCAGGGGACCGACGTGCGAAACTCCATCCGCCTCATGCTCACCGCGCTTCTGATCAGCGCCGTGACGTTTGCGGCAGCGGGCGCGCCTTCCTCTTCTTCCGCCCAGGCGGCCACGCCAGAATCTTCCGCGCCGCCGCCGGCGAGCCTTGCCCTCCTCCGACACTAACGCACCCTTCCCTCCATCCTGGGGACCAGGACCATGAAGACCCGTACAGCCCTCGCCGCCATTCTCGCACTCGCAACCGCAGGCGCGGCCACCACGACCGCCGCCTTCGCCAAGCCGCTGCAACACCCGGCCATCCATTCCTACATCCTGCTCGACCGCACTGGCTCGATGGAGCCGATCTGGTCCGAAGCGCTTTCCTCGGTGAATGCCTATGCCGATGGCCTCGCTGCGCTCGATGGCGGCCCGCGCGTTGATGCAGATATCACGCTGGCAGTGTTCGATGCGCAGGATGGCCTGCAGTTCGACGTGCTGCGTAGCGATGTCGATGCCGAAGCCTGGCGCGACATCACCTCTTCCGAAGTGAACCCGCGGGGCATGACGCCGCTTTATGACGCCATCGGCCGCATGGTCTCGCTCGCCGAGAAGGACCGCCCGGAAAAAGCGATCATCGTGATCATGACCGACGGCGAGGAAAACTCCTCGACCGAAATGAACAAGGCCTCCGTCCGCGCGGCGCTCGATCGCGTGCGCGCCAAGGGTTGGGAAGTTGTCTTCCTCGGCGCCGAGTTCTCGAACTTCGGCGACGCCGAGGGCGTCGGCCAGACAAGTTCGCGCAACATGGCCGTATCGAAGGACTCGCTCTCCGACTCGATGGGTCGCCTTGCCGACAAGTCGAAGGCGTTCGCTGCGGGCGCCGCCCCGTCGGTCGAATGGAACGATGAAGATCGCGCCGCCGCCAAGGAAGCCGAAGTGCAGCAGCGCAACGGCAGCCCTAATCGCTGACCCTCAAGGGCGTGGGGACGCCAGGGTCCGGCTCGCGATATGAGACGGGCAGGATCCAGGTTCGGCCAGTGGCGGCCTCTCCCCCGCCGCTGGCCGTTCCATTTTGGGGGTGCTATCGCTTGGCGCAATCGCCAGAGGACCTGCCATGAAACTCTCGCTCGCCATCGCCGCCAGCGTGTTCGCGCTCGGCGCCTGCCAGCCCGCCGCAACACCGGCGCCGGAAACTGCACCGCCAGCAGACGTTGCCGCATCTAACGCACCGGGGCCGCAGCAGCAGGCCGCCGATGGCTGCGCCGTCACGGTCGACCGCGCATGGGGGCCCATCGGTCCGAGCGATCATCCGTCCTATCGCGTCAAGGTGTGGACCACGGGTGCAGTCTGCGAATCCAGCGTCGTCACGCTGGCGATCTTCGCGCGCGATGGCTTCCCGATCTACACATGGGCGGGCGCCGCGCAGTATCTCTTCGCACTCAGGGACGCGAAGACGCCTGCAGAGATGACCACGGCGATGGAAGAGTGGATCGGCCCCGACAACCAGCCGCCCGAACTCACTGGCACACTACCAGCGTGGGAAGAAACCGACGGCCAGGCAAAGCAGACGGAATTCCCCTTCATGCCCAACATGGAGAGGGCTGAATACGACGACCTACGCAAACAGAACCTCCACATGCTCTGCTACCCGCAGGGCATCGAAAGCTCGCTCTGCCTCGCGCTGTGGCCGGGCGAAGATGGTGCACCGGCGATGATCCAGGAAACTGGCCTGTGGCGCTTCCCGGGCTGATCCGCCATTTGGGCAGCCACGGTCTAGCTCCGCGAGTTCGCCCCCGCGGATGCCCCTGCCCAGCCAGTCGCCCACCAGGACGCCAACTGCAGGCAATTTACGCGCTATCGGGCCGATTTTGCTGGGTTTTGAAGGCATGAGCCGCGCCGGGCGCCCTGAGGCGCCCCGGCCGCTCGCTTTATTCACAAAAGCCCTGTATTGCGGCGCACAATTCGACCTCCCCCCCGGCCAGAAGACACCACCATGCAACTGCGCAACATCGCCATCATCGCTCACGTCGACCACGGCAAGACCACGCTCGTCGACTGCCTGCTCAAACAGTCGGGCTCGTTCCGCGACAACGAGGCCACCTCCGAACGGATGATGGACTCGAACGATCTTGAGCGTGAACGCGGCATCACCATCCTAGCGAAAGCCACTTCGGTCGTCTGGAACGACATCCGCATCAACATCGTCGACACGCCCGGCCACGCCGACTTCGGCGGCGAGGTGGAGCGCATCCTGAACATGGTCGACAGCGCCATCGTGCTGGTCGATGCCGCTGAAGGTCCGATGCCGCAGACCAAATTCGTGGTGTCGAAAGCTCTCAAGGTCGGCCTGCGCCCCATCGTCTGCATCAACAAGATCGACAAGCCCGAAGAGCGCCACGTCGAAGTCGTGAACGAAGTCTTCGACCTGTTCGCCAACCTCGACGCCACCGACGAGCAGCTCGACTTCCCGATCATCTACGGTTCAGCCAAGAACGCCTGGATGAGCAAGGACCCGGCGGTGAAGACGACGGACATGGCCGCCCTGTTTGAAACCGTGCTGGCCCACGTTCCGCCGCCGCGCGTCGACAATGGCCCGTTCCGCATGCTCGGAACCACGATCGGTTCCGACCCTTTCCTCGGCCGCATTCTGACTGGCCGCGTTGACTCGGGGTCGGTGAAGCCGAACCAGACCGTGAAAGTCCTCTCGCGCACCGGCGATGTGATCGAACAGGGCCGCGTTTCGAAAGTGTTGGCCTTCCGCGGCCTGACGCGCACGCCGATCGATGAAGGCAAGGCGGGCGATATCGTTTCCATCTCGGGCCTCACCAAGGCGACCGTCGCCGACACGATCTGCGATCCGTCCGTCACCGAGCCGATGGAAGCCCAGCCGATCGATCCGCCGACCCTGTCGATGACCTTCCGCGTCAACGACTCGCCGCTTGCCGGCACCGAAGGCAAGAAAGTCACCAGCCGCGTGATCTGGGATCGCCTGCTGAAGGAAGCCGAAGGCAACGTTGCCCTGAAGATCTCACGCGCGCCGGATTCGGACGCGTTCGAAGTCGCCGGCCGCGGCGAACTCCAGCTCGCCGTGCTGATTGAAACCATGCGCCGCGAAGGCTTCGAAATGGGCGTGTCGCGCCCGAAGGTCGTCATGCAGAAGGACGAGCTGACCGGCGAGATCCTCGAGCCGATCGAGGAGGTCGTCATCGACGTCGACGACGAACACACCGGCGTCGTCGTCTCGAAGCTCTCCGAGCGCCGCGCCGACATGATGGACATGCGCCCGTCGGGCGTTGGCCGCACGCGCCTGGTGTTCCACGCGCCGACGCGCGGCCTGATCGGCTATCAGGGCGAACTGCTGTCGGATACGCGCGGCACGGCCGTGATGAACCGCCTGTTCCACGCCTATGCCCCGCACAAGGGCGAGATCCGCGGCCGTCACACCGGCGTGCTGATCTCCAACGGGTCGGGCGAGTCCGTCGCCTTCGCACTCTGGAACCTTGAAGATCGCGGCCCGATGATGATCGAGCCCGGCATCAAGGTCTATGAAGGCATGATCATCGGCGAACACACGCGCGGCAACGACCTCGAAGTGAACGTTCTCAAAGGCAAGAAGCTCACCAACGTCCGTGCCTCGGGCACGGATGAAGCGGTGCGCCTCACCACGCCGATCCGCATGACGCTGGAAAAAGCGCTGGCCTACATCCAGGACGACGAGCTGGTCGAAGTGACGCCGGAGAACATCCGCCTGCGCAAGGTCTGGCTCGACCCGAACGACCGGAAGCGCAACTCGCGCTCGTCCATCGAGGCGTAGTTCTGAGCGACCTGCCCGCCTGCCCCAGCTGCGCGTCCGCCCTCGCCTATGAGGATGGCGCGATGCTGGTGTGTCCCGAGTGCGGGCATGAATGGTCGGCCACGACAGCTGCAGCCGAAGGCCCACGCATCTACAAGGACGCGAACGGCAATGTGCTGGAAGACGGCGACACGGTCACGGTCATCAAGGACCTCAAGCTGCGCGGCGGCTCGGGCGTCGTGAAGCAGGGTACGAAGGTCAAGAATATACGCCTTGTCGACGAGGACCACGACATCGATTGCAAGATCGATGGCATCGGCGCGATGAAGCTGAAATCCGAGTTCGTGAAGAAGCAGCCGCGCTGATCCTGCGCCCTGCGCCGCCTGTCAGGAACATTGCGCTTGCCGCCATTCCGCGATTGAATCCCCGTCAGCAGAGGGGACGATCTATGCGCATGCTTGGCGCTGCATTCGGCCTGTTGGTGCTGGCGGCCTGCCCGGGAGCCCTCGCTCAGGAACCGCCGCCGCGTACGCCGTGGGGCGCGCCCGACCTGCAGGCGCTATGGAGCAACATGACCGCGACGCCGCTGGAGCGGCCTCCAGTTTTCGACGCACTGACCACGACAGACGAGCGGGCCGGGGCTTTCGAGCAATCCAGCCGCAGCTCCTTTCTGTCGGATGAGTCGGATGGCATCGGCGGGCGCCAATCGGAATGGTGGGAGATCGAAGGGGAGATGACGCGCGTCGACGGCATGGCGCGCACTTCGCTGATCGTCGAGCCCGCAAACGGTCGCCTGCCCTATTCGGAGGCGGGACGCGCGCGGCTGCAGACCGCAATGGCCAACAATCTCCACCTGTTTGACGATCCGGAAACCCGGCCCGCAACAGAGCGCTGTCTCGTCGGAGGGTCAGGCTCGACCGGCGCGCCAATCTTCATGGGACGCTACAACACGCACTATCGGCTTGTGCAGACGCCTGACCATCTGGTGATCGCGATGGAGCAGAACAACAATGTTCGTATCATCCCGATCACCGACAAGTCGCAGGCAAGTTTCCCTCGCTGGATGGGCGTCTCGCGCGCGCACTGGGAAGGCCAGACACTGGTCGTTGTAACCGCAGGCTTCATGCCCGGCGACGCGTTCAAGCCCGCCGCCCCGATCCTGATATCTGACAAGGCGCATGTGACTGAACGCTTCACGCGCCTGTCTGAGGGCGAGTGCTCTACGAGTACACGGTGGAGGATCCCGACACCTTCACGCAGGCCTGGCGCGTGCAGCAGGTATTCCTCGCCACGAACGGCCCGATGTTCGAGACCGCCTGCCACGAGAACAACCACTCGCTGCCGAACATCCTCGGCGGAGGGCGCGAGATGGATCGCGCGGCGGCGCACAAGCCCTGAACTTCGATTGGCTCTACTTCTTCGTAGACTTGTCGCGCTCGATGGATTCGAGGATGAGTTCGCGCGCGCGTTCGGGGCCGTGCAGCCCTTCGATCTTCACCCACTTGCCGGGCTCGAGATCTTTGTAGTGCTCGAAGAAGTGCACGATGCGGTCGACCACGATCTCGGGCAGGTCGGTGTAATGTTTCACCTTCTCGTAGTAGCGCGTGAGCTTGGGGTGCGGCACGGCGAGGATCTTCTCATCCTGGCCCTTGTCGTCCGTCATCATCAGCACGCCGACGGGCACGACGCGTACGACGCAGCCGGGAACCAGGGCGCGATTGCCGACCACCATCACATCGATCGGGTCGCCATCAAGCGACAGGGTGTGCGGAATGAAGCCGTAGTTACACGGATAGCGCATCGGCGTGTACAGGAACCGGTCCACGAACATCGCGCCGGAATCCTTGTCGATCTCGTACTTGATCGGCTCGCCGCCAAGCGGCACCTCGATCAGCACGTTGACGTCGTGCGGCGGGTTTGGGCCGATTGGAATCCGGGAAAGGTCCATTTTGCGTCTCGTATGGCTGCGTCTGTGCGCATTCGGGAGTATGCCGTAACGGCGCCTGCAATATCGGGGCCTACGATCAGCGCAAGGTTAATGCGCACACAGCGACCGATTTACGCGCTCGCGATTGCATTGAGCATGGCGCGCGGATCGATTGGTTTCGCAAGGACGCCGATAGTGCCTGCCCGCTGGTAGGCCTCAATCTGGTCTGGCAGCACATTTGCGGTGCAGGCGATGACGGGAGTATCCGCGTTCGGCCCGCCGCCTTCCCGCAGACGCGCGATGACGTCCAGGCCATCCATGTCCGGCATCACCATGTCGAGAAGCACGACGTCAACTTTGCGCCGCTTCAGGAATTCGAGCGCCTCGGCGCCGGATCCACACTCGATGGCGCCGTGACCCGCCGCCCGCAGCATGGCGGATATGACGAACAGGTTCTTCGCATTGTCATCGACGCACAGGATTTCTCGGCGCTTGCTGGCTTCCAGAATCCCCTGGACCGGCGGCTCATCGGCGATGCTGGCAGGCTCAGCCACCGGAGCGTTGATGCGCACCGTGAATGTCGAGCCGAGGCCCGGCCGCGTCTCAAGCGTGATGTCGCCGCCCATGGCTGCAACGAGGCGGCGGGCGATGTACAGGCCGAGCCCAAGGCCGCCATGCTTGCGCTTCGAGGACGCGTCCGCCTGCTCGAAGGGAGAGAAAATGCGGTCGGCTGCTTCGCGAGGAACCCCCGGGCCAGTGTCTTCCACTTCTATCGCGACGCGATGGTTACCCTCCGGCCACGCCTGCAGCGTGATCGTACCGACGGACGTGAACTTGACCGCGTTGGCCATCAGGTTGCCGACAACCTGCAACAGGCGCGCGCTGTCCACCATGCGGGGTAGCTGCAGGTCGGGGTCGATCATGACAGCCAGAGAAAGATTCTTGGAGCGAACTTCCGAGGACCAGATCACGGCCGCATCCTCGATAAGGCGCACCAGCGAGACAGGCGCTGGGTCGATCCTCACCTTGTCCGCATTGAGGCTGGACAGGTCCAGCAGGTCATTCAGCAGCACGAGCATCTGCTTGCCTGCATCTTCCAGCACGCCAAGCGTACGGCGCTGGACCGGGCCGAGCTTGGACTGCGACAGCAGCGAGGCGCAGCTCAGCACGGCGTTCATGGGGGTGCGAAGCTCGTGACTCATGACGCCCAGAAATTCCGACTTGGCCTTGCTTGCGCGCTCGGCGACGGCAAGCGCTTCCGCCATGGCCGCATTCTGGGCGGCGATCTTTTCTTCCGCTTCCTGTTGCGCCGTGATGTCCTTCATCGTCACGACCGCATACTCGATCGCGCTGGTATCCGGGTTGGCCATCGGCACGGTGTTGACCGAGAGCCAGCGCAACGCACCGTCCGGCAGCTCGACGCCAAGGCGGACGTCATGCATCGCCTCGCCCGTTCGCAACGTGGCCACGGCGGGAAATTCCTCGTGCGCGTACTCGGTCCCATCGGGCTTGATCGCGCGCCAGCGCACATCCCGGTAACGGCGGGCCAGCACCTCGTCATGGGAAAGACCCATCAGGTCGAGGCAGGCCGGATTCATTTCCACGAGCCCACGCCCGCGCGCGTGCACGTTCACGCCCTCGCGAATGGCGTTGAAGATAAGCTCGTAGAGCCGCTGGCGCTGTCGTTCTGCATCGGTCTTCGCGGCCGCGCGCATGGCCTCGATCGCCTCGAGGTGCGCAATCAGGAAGGACGTCACCAGTTCTGCGATGCGCTCCAGCCGCTTCGCCTCGCGGGGGCCGAACCTGCCCGGCTCGGTGTGCCCAACCGCAAGAACGCCCAGCGGCAAGCCTGGATCAGCGCCGACCGGAACGCCGATGAACGAGCGCATGAAGGGTGAGTGCAACACGTAGCGAGCATGCGAGAATCGCGGATCGTTGCGAACATCCTCGCTTAGCATCGTGGCGCCGGAATCCAGGACCGGCGTGCACATGCACTCCTCGCGCGGCATCGTTTCGCGCAGGCCGTAGGTGGTTGAAAGCTGATAGGCTTGCGTCGCGTCGGTTACAATGAATGCGGCGAGGTTTGCGTCGCACACATCCACCGCAAGGCCGATCAACCGGTCGAGCCCCGGAAACTCGCCGCCTTCGAGGACGTCAAGGTCGCGCAGGATCGCGACACGCCTTTCCACAATGCTCTGGCCAGATGCGAGCTTCATGACACGGCCATAAAGCAGGATCGCGACAGGATAAGCGCTTGGGTCTGACGCCGCGGGCGCATAGCTCTAGATCCGCAGCTGGCTGGAGTGATGCTCGGCGCCCGGCGCATGCTCCACCGCAAGCACGAGGGCCGCCGTGTCGATCGGCTTGCCGATGATGGCGTCAATCCCAGCGACGTCGGCGAGGTCGCGCCGCGCGAGGATGGCGTTGGCCGTACAGATCACGATTGGCGTGTGCGTGTTGGCGCCGCCGGAGCGCATCTCCAGAGCAACGGCGAGCCCACTGATTTCCGGCATGACAAGGTCGAGCACGACGACATCATACAGTCTCGCCGCAAGACGCCTCAAGGCCTCGGCTCCCGATCCACAGGTTTCAACCTCATGACCCACGCCGCAGAGGACCGCGCCCAGAATATCGAGATGACGGTCATTGTCGTCGACGATCAGGATGCGGCGCCGGGAGGCGAGGCATATCCAGTCGGCGGCCGAGGCGGGGCGCATTGTGGGGGCGGCGACTTCTGACTCAAGCGCGGCGGATTCCGCGCCAGTGCTGAAGCCGTTCTGAAGCACCTGACCGGGGAGCCTTGGCCGTGTCATGGCCGCCGCCTCTGTACGTCGCCTGAGCGTGTCTACGCGGGAATCCACCGCGCCTCATGTGCTGCAAGCATAATTAGGCCAGCACGTGCAGCGCAACCCTTGGCTCGCCTGCGAGACGAAAAACTTTCGCGCATCGCGGCCATCCGGGCAAACCCGCGCTAGGCCGGGGGAGGCGTCTGACCCCTAATTCTTGCCGGCAAGACCCAGCAGGCGCAGGCGCAAGGCGTTGAGGCGGATGAAGCCTTCGGCGTCCTTCTGGTCGTAGGCGCCGGCGTCGTCCTCGAAGGTGACGTGCGCGGCAGAGTACAGCGAGAACGGCGAGGACCTGCCCGTCGTGATCACATTGCCCTTGTAGAGCTTGAGCGTGACCGTGCCGGTGACGTTGGACTGCGACTTGTCGATGGCGGCCTGCAGCATCTCGCGCTCTGGCGCGAACCAGAAGCCGTTGTAGATCAGCTCCGCATAGCGCGGCATCAGCTCATCCTTGAGGTGGCCGGCGCCGCGGTCGAGCGTGATGCTCTCGATCGCACGGTGGGCCTGCAGCAGGATCGTGCCGCCTGGCGTCTCGTAGACGCCGCGCGACTTCATGCCGACGAAGCGGTTCTCGACGAGGTCGAGCCGGCCGATGCCATTGTCGCGGCCAAGGTCGTTCAGCGCCGCAAGCAGAGTTGCGGGCGAAAGCTTCTTGCCATTGAGCGACACTGCATCGCCGCGCTCGAAACCGACCTCGATCTCGGTGACGACATCGGGCGCTTCCATCGGAGAGATGGTGCGCTGGTACACATACGGCGGCGGCTCTACGGCGGGATCTTCCAGCACTTTGCCTTCCGAAGACGAGTGCAGCAGGTTGGCGTCGACCGAGAACGGGGCCTCGCCTCGCTTGTCTTTCGCCACCGGGATCTGATGCTTCTCGGCGAACTCGATGAGGTCGGTGCGCGACTTGAACTCCCACGTGCGCCACGGTGCGATGACGCGGATATGCGGGTTCAGCGCGTAGGCCGAAAGCTCGAAGCGGACCTGATCGTTGCCCTTGCCGGTGGCGCCATGGGCGATCGCATCGGCGCCGGTTTCCTTCGCGATCTCGACGAGGCGCTTGGCGATCAGCGGGCGCGCGATCGACGTGCCGAGCAGGTACTGGCCTTCATAGACGGCATTGGCGCGGAACATCGGGAAGACGAAGTCGCGCACGAACTCTTCGCGCACGTCGTCGATGAAGATGTTCTCGGGCTTGATGCCCATCAGCTCGGCCTTCTTGCGGGCCGGAGAGAGTTCCTCGCCCTGCCCCAGGTCAGCAGTGAAGGTGACGACCTCGCAGCCGTATTTGGTCTGCAGCCATTTCAGGATGATGGAGGTGTCGAGGCCGCCGGAATAGGCGAGCACGACTTTCTTCGGGGTGTATTTGGCGGCGGACATGGGGTCTCCCGGAGGCGGGGGTATTTCGGATGCGCGCTTATAGCCCCAGCCGCCGCGCCCGCAAGCGATCTGGCTGTCCTATCCGGTAGCGCGCGGCGTTCCAGATGCTAGGCTGAGCGGATGGCCACTTGCACGCCAGCCTACTGGGGAGATGCGACTTGATTTTGCTTGCAACTTTCGGACGTTTCGCGAGGCGGACGGCCATCGCTGGACTTGCCGCCCTCGGGCTGGCGGGGGCTGCCCCCGCCGTGGCGCAACCGGCGTTCTGGGTCGTGAAGGACGCGGACTCGACGATCTACCTTCTCGGCACGGTCCACCTGCTGAAGCCTGACACCCAGTGGCGCACGCCGAAGCTGGAAGCCGCCATCGCGGAATCGACGCAGCTCTGGCTGGAACTGGCCTCCACCAATCCGGAGAAGATGGCCGGCGAGATGATGCCGCTGATCTCGCGTTACGGTCTCTCGCCGACGCGGCGGCTCTCGGCCGACCTGACGCCGGACGAGCTGAAGACGCTGGACGAGGCGGCCAAGCTGTCCGGCATGACAGCTGGGCAACTCGACATCTTCCGCCCCTGGTTTGCGGCTCTCACCATCTCGACCTCGGCGATGACACACGCTGGCTACGACCCGATGTCGGGCGTGGACAGCAAGATCGAGGGAATTTTCGGCGAGCGGAAAATCGCGCCCAAGGGCCTTGAGACTGCCGAACAGCAGATCAAGGTGTTCGCCGGCATGTCGCGCGAGGCCGAACTCGAATACCTGCGCCAGACGATCAAGGATTACCGCGAAGCATCCGTCGAGCTCGACAAGATGGTCGCCTACTGGGCCAGTGGGAACGTCGTGGAGATGGAGCAGATGTTCGTCACCGAGATGAAGGTAGAGGACGCCGATCTCTATGCAGCTCTGCTCACCAACCGCAACGCCAACTGGGTCGTTCAGATCCAGGACATGCTGAAGGGCTCAGGTACAACCTTCATCGCGGTCGGCACAGGGCACCTGATCGGGCCCGACAGCGTGATCGCCATGCTGGACGCGAATGGCGTCAAGGCGGAGCGGGTTCAGTAAGCTAGACCGTTTTGGACCGCCGGGCTCCTGCCCGGCAGTCGCTGCGGAGCAGTGATGGGTCACCGGCCTTGCGGCCGGTCTGCCGGGCAGGCGCCCGGCGGTCCAGAGTATTCAGACCTCCGCCCACTTCCTCAGCAGGTTGTGGTAGACGGCTGTAAGCCCCAGCACAGCCTCGTGCTTGTCGCCAAGCTCGGCGCGGGTTTTGATGATCGACTGGTCCAGCTGATAGAGCAGCGCGCGGCCGCCATCATCCTTCACCATCGACTGGATCCAGAAGAACGACGCCCAGCGTGAGCCGCGCGTGATCTCCTCCACGCGGTGCAGGCTGGTTGCGGGATAAAGCACCATGTCGCCCGCCGCGAACTTGATGCTCTGCGAGCCGTACGTGTCCTCGATCACCAGTTCGCCCCCGTCATAGTCTTCCGGCTCGGTAAGAAAGAGCGTGGCGGACAGGTCAGTGCGGACGCGGATGTTGGGGCCGGCGATGAAGCGGATCGCGTTATCGACATGCGCGCCGAACTTCATGCCGATGTCATAGCGATTGAACAGCGGCGGGAAAACGCGGAACGGAACGGCGGCGGAATTGAAACCCTGTGAGCGGGCGAGTGCGCGCAGCACGATCTCGCCAAGTGTGCGCGCCTGAGGCGCGTCCTCAGGAACCTGGAGGTTGTGTTTGGCCAGTGCCGACTGCGCGCCTGCCGTGATCTTGCCGTCAACCCATCGCGTGCCTTCGAGGACAGAGCGGCAGTGCGCAACCTCCTCCTTCGACAGCACGGCTTCCACTTTCACGAGCATCGTCAGTCCTTCCAGCGCCCTGCTCTTCTGTCATTTCGACCCACAGCGCGCCACACACAAATGGGCCGGACCCTTGCGAGCCCGGCCCAGTCAAGAAGGCATGGTCTGGGGAGGGTTAGTAGACCACGCCGAGGGTTACGATGAAGGTGCGGCCCTGGCCCGGGGTCACCCGGTTGCCGTGCACCTGCGCGAAGTAGAGTTCGTCCGACAGGTTGTAGCCGTTGAGCGAGACGCGGAAGCGATCCCACGCGTAGGAGGCGTAGGCGTCGAGCGTCGTGTAGCCATTAAGCGCCGATGTGTTGGCGGGGTTGAGGTATAGCTCGCCCTGATAGGTGAGGCCGCCACCGACTTCGAGACCAAGCAGGGCGCCCGTGAAGTTGTAGGTCGTCCAGATGTTCGCGGCCGTTTCGGGCGTGAACACGATGGTGTTGCCGATGTTCGGGCTGTTGCAGGTTGTGCGCGGAGCGACCGGCACGCAGACGCCGCCCGTGGGAAGCGCGGTTCCGGCAGCGATGGGCGCCGAGTCTGACGTCGTTGCGTCGAGCCAGGTTGCGTTGGCGTTGATCGACCATTCGTCGGTTATCATGCCGGCGATGCCGAATTCCACGCCGTTGATTTCCTGCACGTCGCCAGAGCCGACCAGCAGGTCGCCGTTCACGTCCTGGATCTTGGCGTTGTCCTTCTTGGTCTGGAAGATGGCGCCCTGCAGCTGGACGCGATCATCGAACAGACCGATGCGGCCGCCGAGCTCGAGGTTGGTGTTTTCCTCCGGCTCGAGATCGCGGTTGCTGAAACCACCCGGCGCGGCGGGCGCGGCGATCGTGTCGCCATTGTTGGTGGATGCGCCCTGCGGCTTCGCGGATTGCGAATAGTTGACGTACCACTGCTGGTTCGGGGCCGGCTCCCACATCACGCCGATCTGCGGCGTGACAAAATCAGACTTCGAGGAGACGGGCACGTAGCAGGTGACGCCCGGAGCTGCGACAGCGGGGGCGCCGTTGCACGAGGTCGTCTGGTTGAACGTCGTGGTGTTCTGGTCGACCTCATAGGAAGCAATGCGAACGCCGCCGATGACCGACCACTCGTCAGTGAGCCACAGGCGCTCGTTTGCGAACAGCGAGACATCACGCGTGGTGGTGTCGCGGATGTTCGAGCGGCCCGGTGCTTGCGCCACGCCGTCTGTCAGCACGGGGTTCAGCAGGTCGAAGTTCGCACGGGTTGCGCCATAGGCGTACTGGTTGCGATCGTTGTTCTGCCAGGTCGCGTCGAAGCCGACCACGAGTTCGCTGCGCAGTCCGCCGAGCGGCGCGGTGATGGTAGCGGCCGTGATGTTCTGCACGCCTTGCGTGTCCTGATCCCACGGACCGGGGCGGCCGGGCGTTGCCTGCGGGACGGTGGCGGGGTCGCCATCAGTGAGCGCAGTGACGCAGGCAGCGGCGCAGCTGACGGGCGTGAAGCGGGCAAAGCGCTGATAGGCGCCCCAACGGGTGTCGCTAGTGAGCGCCAGCCAGTCGTTGGCGTCGTGGCGCAGGCGAACTGTGACTGTGTCGACCACGGTCTGATCGACGTCGGCGCGATAGCCGTAGAAGTTGCTCGGATTGACGCCGAAGTCCGACACCGGACGGCCAACGCCGCCGACCGTGATGACGGGAATGCCGTAGTCGGTGAGCTTCTCTTCATCCTGGTGCAGGTAGGCGATCGTCACCGTGGTGGGGGAGCCAAGGCCGAAGGCGAATGAAGGCGCAACGCCCCAGCGATCTGAATAGATGTGGTCGCGCGCAGTGTTCTCGTTGTGGTGAGACATGAGGGCGATGCGCGCGGCCATGCCATCGCCGATCGCCTGGTTCCAGTCGCCGGTGACGCGCAGGTAGCCGGCGTCGCCCGCGGAAATGCTGGCGGAGCCATTGGTGTCGGCATACGGCGTCTTTGACGAGGTGTTGATGCCGCCGCCAGCCGCGCCGCGACCGAACGCCGAGGCAGACGGTCCCTTGAACACTTCGACCTGACCGTAGTTGAACGAGTCGCGCGTGTAGACGCCGAAGTCGCGCAGGCCGTCGGTGAAGATGTCGTTCTTGGCGCTGATGCCGCGGATGAAGAACTGATCGCCGCTCATCACCCCGCCCTCACCGATCTGGATGGTGATGCCGGGAACGTTGCGCAGCGCCTGCTCGAGCGAGGCGACGCCTTGCTGTTGCAGCGTCTCGCCGTCGATGATGTTCACGGTCTGGGGAACGTCCTCGACATTGACGGTCGCGACGGACGAGCGGACGCGCTGGCCGAGAACGTAGACGCGGTCGCGCTCTGAACCTTCATCGTCGCGAGCGGCCTGAGTCTGCTGGGGCTCGTCCGCAGGCGCTGCGGCCGGAACCGGATCAGCGGCTGTCTGCGCGTAGGCGGGCATGCCCGCGGCAGCCGCCATCACCAGAGCCATCGCCGCGCTGGTGCGCAGCATTCCAACACCATCGGCACGGATGGTTACGCTTACGCCTGACATATCCAATTCCCGAGACCTAACTGCAATTGAGAACGATTTGCAGAAATGTCTTATCTAGGCTGACTGCGATTGCAAGTGCTTCGCAAGAACAAATTGACGCGGCGGGACGAGGACTTACGCGGAAAGCGTTGCAAGACGAGGAGGCCGAAAAGAAATGCGCCGGCCTCTTGGGGAGACCGGCGCCAGGCGGCGTCGAGAACGATTGGGGAGGAGAGAGATCGTTCCGCGCAAGGCACCTCGCGGCGCCAGTGGGAATTCGGGAAGCTGCGGCCGGCTGGGGAGGAAGCGCCGGCCGAAGCTTCAGGGGTCGATCAAACCGCGATGCGCGCGGCCATTTCGACCATGAACAGGATCGCGGTGGATCCCAAGATTGCGAGCGGGAGCGCAAGCATCCGGGCCAGCGAGTCCGGGGTCGAGGAAGACGTCTTGGGGAGGAAGGTCATGTGGGTAGTTCCTTTTGTATCCGGGGTCTCTTTTCGGCCCTTGGGCTTGGTTCGGCGGGCTTTATTCCCGTCTATGCACACGATGTAGCTGGGGCCTGATTGGAATGCAATGAACAAAATCGACAATGTTCAATATTTCTGCTGCGGTCGCGATCACGAGATCGCGATTTCATGCTGCGACTGCTAACAGATTGGAGGTTACGCGCGGGTGGATGCGATGCGCAAAATTGCGCACGACAGCTGCGACACGCCGTCTAGGCAACTAGCGGCGGGCCGAAAGTCCAGTGAAAATAAGGCCTAGCACGCCATCCATCTCGGTCTGGAGTGCATCGAGCTGTTCCGTGGTCCACAGCTGCGGAATGCGGAACTTCAACATGGCGCACTGGACGAGGTCTGCCGTGATATTCAGGTCGGCCGGCGGCGCAAAATCCCCAGACACCTGCCCCTCCTCGAGTATCTTCTCGATCTCGATACGCTCCTGGGCGTGCTCTTCTGCGAGAAAGTCCGGCCGCTCGCGCGCCATGATCTCGGCGAGTTCCATCAGCTTGGGGTGCTTCTCGAAGGTGCGGAATGTCCGCTCAAGCCGAAAAGCGAAGAAATCCCGCAGCTTGCGTGAAGGCGACCGCCCGGAATCGCGCATGATGGCTGTGTATCCCGCGTGCGTTTCCGTATTGAAACGCCGCGTCATCGCCTCTGCGATGTCGATCTTGGACGGATAGAAGCGGTAGATATTCCCAGCAGACATGCCGCAGTCGGAGGCGATCTCCGACATCGTGGTCTTGTTGTATCCATAGTGGAGGATACGTTCGGCCGCGGCTTGGAGGATAGCCAGGCGCGGATCGGCCTTGTCGGCAGGAATGTCAGACGTCTGGGTAACGCTCATTGGGTTACTGTAACAATGGAACGCTGAACGTTCAATGAAATCTTCAGCACATAATACTGACGCCGGTGGATTGTTCCAGCGGGTGGGCGTCGCTGGAGCCGGAGCGTGGGGAACGGCGCTCGCTGTCTGCGCGCGCGCGGCCGGGCGAGATGTTCCGATCTGGGCGCGTGAGGCGGACGTGGCGGAGAGCCTGTCGCGCGGCGATGGCAACCCCGCTTTCCTCCCGGGCGTGCAGATCGAAGCCATCCCGACATCGACGGACTTTGCAGTCCTGGCCGATTGCGACGCGATCCTGCTAGTCGCCCCGGCGCAGCATCTGCGAGCGACGCTAAAATCGCTGAAGCCCCATCTCAAAGCCGGCACACCGATCGCGCTCTGCTCGAAAGGCATTGAGCGCGGCACGCTGAAGCCGATGACCGATGTGCTGGCGGAAGAAGCGCCGGAAGCATCTGCAGCTGTTCTCTCTGGTCCCTCCTTCGCAAGCGATGTCGCCAAGGGATTGCCGACGGCTGTCACCCTTGCCTGCCCTGATCGTGCAGTGGGCGACATGTGGATGCGCTCCATCGGGCGCCCGCACTTCCGCACCTACTGGAGCGATGATCTGATCGGCGCAGAAGCGGGAGGCGCGATCAAGAACGTGCTGGCGATTGCGTGCGGCGTTTGCGAAGGCATGGAGCTAGGACGGTCGGCGCATGCGGCGCTGATCGCGCGCGGTTTTGCGGAGATGACGCGGCTTGGCGTGGCGTTGGGTGGGCGCGCGGAAACGCTGGCGGGTCTTTGCGGATTGGGCGACCTCGTTCTCACCTGCTCGTCTGCTCAATCGCGCAATATGAGTTTCGGAATGGAGCTTGGTCGCGGAAAAGCTGCGGGTGAGATTCTCGCGGCCCGCACGTCTGTCACTGAAGGCGTCGAGACCGCACCCGCCATAGTTGAACTCGGCAAACGGCTCGGCGTGGAGCTTCCAATCTGCAACGTGGTGCACGGCATGATCGACGGGCGCCTCAGCGCGCGCGAGGCTGTCGATCTCCTGCTCAACAGGCCAATGAAGGGCGAAGGCTGATGGCTCTCTTTCTGTTCCAGGGGCTCGACAAGGCCGGCGCTCTTGAAGTCCGCAAGGCGACGCGGCCTGCACATCTGGCGTGGCTGGAAACGCTGAACCCCCGTGTGAAGATCGGCGGGCCGATGCTGTCCGACGACGGACAAACGCCCGTTGGTTCGGTGCTGGTGTTCGAAGCCGAAACACTCGCCGAAGCGAATGCGCCGTTTGCACAGGATCCTTACGGCCTCGCCGGGCTGTGGGCGGAGACGAGCGTTCGGCCGTTCAACTGGCTGATCAAGCAGTGATGCGCGGCGCGTTGATCGCGCTGGCGTTGGCGGGCGCGCCTGCACTTGCCCAGCCGTCGGGCAGCAGCTTCGAACCAGACGACCCAATCGTGCAGATCGAGCCTTGCCAGACCTGCCTGATGGAGCGGCTCGATCTTCCCCAGCGCATCGACAAGGCGCTTAAGGCGCCGGACCGCTCGATGGAGCACCGCCTGCGCGACGAGAAACGTGAGGTGCGCAAGATCATCGAGACGGCTTGGCCCGCGCTGCGCCCGCTGACAGGCAACCGCGTGCTCGATGTGGCGTCAGGCGGCGGCTATCTGGCGATGATCTATTCGACGCTCGTGGGGCCGAACGGTCACGTCGACATTCACAATACGCCGGGCTGGATTGCGCAGTTTCCCGGCATGGACGCGGAGCGGCAGCGCAGCTGGATCAAGCGCGAGAATATCCGCTGGGTGACATCGCCGTGGCACGAACTCGACGCGCTGGACCAGAGCTATGACTTGATTTTGCTGGGACAGGTGTATCACGACATCGTTCTGGAAGGCGGCGATGCAGAGGCGTTGAACAGGCGCTTCTTCGACATGCTGACGCCGGGCGGTCGTGTCGTGGTGGAAGACCACGACGCCATCGAGACGATGCCGCTGGTCCAGCAGGTGAACCTGCACCGCATCAGCAAGGGCGATGTAATCGGGCAGTTCCTGCGCGCGGGATTTGAACTTGCAGGCGAAGCGGCAATCGAGAGCCGCTATGACGACCGCAAGATGAACGTCTTCTGGCCGAACGTTCGCGGGCGTACGGACCGTTACATTCTGGTGTTCGAGAAACCGCTCGACGGGAAGCCGGCGCGCTAGCTGCGCACGAAATCCAGAAACACGGGCGCGCAATCGCCGAGGCGTTTTTCCTGATAGCGCGTGGTGACGTGATCGGCTGGCGGGGCGCGCCAGTCATCCGCTCGATCTGCAGTCCAGCTGAAGCGGCCGTCCTGCTGCACAGCCCACAGCGCGCGATCGGCATAGTCAGCCCAGTCGGTGGCAAAGCGCAGCTTGGCTCTGGGCTTCATCACGCGCGCGAGTTCGGCGACAAACTCTGGCTGCACGAGGCGGCGCTTGCGATGGCGCGTCTTGGGCCAGGGGTCGGGGAACAGGATGAAGACGCGATCAAGCGAGGCGTCTGCGAATTGCGCCACAAGATCGCGCGCATCGCCCCGGCGAACGAGCACGTTTGTGAGGCCGCCCTCTTCCAGTGAGGTCAGGAGTTTTGCGACGCCATCGATGAATGGCTCAACGCCGATGATGCCGGTATCGGGATTGCGCGCGGCCTGCCCGGCCAGATGCTCTCCGCCGCCGAAGCCAATCTCGAGCCAGGCTTCGCGCTTCGCTTGAAACAGGCTGATAGGTTGAAGGGCGCCCGGCGATGTTTCGGGTATCGCCAGTGTCGGCAGGAAATCGTCGATCAGCGCCTGCTGCCGCTTTGACAGCGGCTTACCGGCGGCGCGCCCGTACAGCCGATGTTTTGGCTGGCCGTCTCTCGACTGGATTGGCGCGTCGTTCATGCGGGCCTTGTGATCACTTCTGGCAGAAGCTGCAATAGAAGGTTGAGCGGCCGGACTGCACCATACGCTTCACGGGCCGTGCGCAGACGATGCACGGATCGTCTTCCCGGTCATAGACCTGGAATGAGTGCTGGAAATAGCCGAGCTCGCCGCCTGTGCTCTTGTAGTCTGATATGGTCGAGCCGCCAGCGATGATGGCTTCTTCAATCACCCTACGGACTTCGACGGCAAGAAGCTCAAGCTTGTCGCGCCGGATCGACCCGGCCAACTTTTTCGGATTGATCCTGGCGCGGAACAGCGCCTCGCAGACATAGATGTTGCCAAGGCCTGCCACGACATTCTGGTCGAGCAGAGCCGACTTCACCGGCGTCTTCTTGCCCTTGAACGCTTCCGCCAGATACGCGCCCGAGAATGCATTGGAGATCGGCTCGGGTCCCATGCCGGAAAACGGCGGATAGTTCTCAAGGTCTTCAGTCGCCCACAGGTCCATGAAGCCGAACCGCCGGGCGTCGTTGAACACCACCCGCGCCCCGCCCTGCATCTCGAACACGACATGGTCGTGCTTTTCGCTCTCGCCGGCTGGGTGGTGGAACTTGCCTTGGCCTTTGCCCGAGATGGTGAACCGGCCCGTCATGCCCAGATGCATGATCAGGGCTTCCCCGTTGGAGAGTTCGCCCACCAGGTATTTCGCCCGGCGACCCATGAGGGTGAGATTTGCCCCCTCGATCCGTTGGTTAAAATTCGCGGGAAACGGGAAGCGCAGGTCCTTCCTGCGGGTTTCCACACGCAGGATGCGTTTACCTTCCATCGCGGGGGCCAATCCGCGACGAACGGTCTCGACTTCGGGAAGCTCAGGCATCGCTGCGGATATAGCCGTGGTAACGCCCTTCGCCTATGCTCTCCGCAGCATGGACGAAGACAAGGTCTCCTTCGGGTTTGAGGATGTGAGCCGGGACGAAAAATCCCGCCGCGTCAAAGGCGTGTTCGCGTCTGTCGCCTCGAAATACGACCTGATGAACGACCTCATGTCGGCCGGGGTCCACAGGATCTGGAAAGCCAACATGATCGCCTGGCTGAACCCCCAGCCGGGCCAGACGCTCATCGACGTGGCCGGCGGCACAGGCGACGTTGCGCGGGCCTTCCAGAAACGCGCCGGCGAGCTGGCGCGCCGCCGGAATGTTTCGGCCGAGACGATGACGTTCGTTTCCGACATCAACGAGGCGATGCTGGTCGCGGGCATAAAAACATCCGACCGGAACATGCCACGCGTGGCGTGCGATGCGGCGGCGCTTCCCTTCCCGGATCGCAGCGCGGATGCAGTCACCATCTCGTTCGGCATCCGCAATGTGGTGGAGATCGACAAGGCGCTGTCCGAATTCCGCCGTGTGCTGAAACCGGGCGGGCGGTTTGCCTGCCTCGAATTCTCGCACATGACGCATCGCGTGCTGCAGGAGGCGTACGACAAGTATTCCTTCAGCGTGATCCCGGCGATGGGCGAACTCGTGACAGGCGACAAGGCCTCCTACCAGTATCTGGTCGAGTCGATCCGGCGCTTTCCCAACCAGGATGATTTCGCCGCGCGCATTCGCGCCGCCGGCTTCGCGCAGGTCGGTTATCAGAATTATTCGGGCGGCATTGCCGCGCTTCACACCGGATGGGCGGTGTAGGCATGTTCGACGCCATTGCCGACTATCTGCGCCTTGCCCGCGCCGGCATCGTCATGGCGCGGAACGATGTGATAATCCCCGATGCCTATCGCTCGCGCCTGCCGTTTGCGGCGAAGGCGGCTGGCGCCGTGCTGCGCATCCTGCCCGGCGGCGGCGGACGTGGGCGGCCGGGACAGCGCTTCGCGCGTGCGCTGGAAAAGCTCGGGCCAGCCTGGATCAAGCTCGGCCAGTTTCTTGCCACGCGCCCCGATGTGATCGGTGTGCAGGCCGCGACGGATCTTTCGAGCCTCAAGGACCAGATCCCGCCCTTCCCCAAGGCGCAGGCGCTGAAGGCGCTGCGCGACCAGTTCGGTGAGGACGCGAAACGCCTGTTCCCCAGCATCAGCGATCCGATCGCCGCCGCCTCGGTGGCGCAGGTTCACCGCATGGAGACCCCCAAGGGTCCGCGCGCGGTGAAAATACTGAGGCCGAATATCGAGCGGACGATGGAGCTTGAGGTGCGCGCGATGAAGCGCGTCGCCTACGCCGCGCAGAAGAGCGGCAACGCCGAGATCCAGCGTATGGAGCCTGCAGCCTTCATCGATACGATGGCGCGCTCGCTGACCCGTGAGATGGATCTCCGCTTCGAAGCGGGCGCCGCATCGGAATTCGCCGAGATCGCGGCAATCGATGGCTATGTGCATGCCCCGCAGGTCGACTGGGAGCGCACCAGCCAGCGCGTGCTCACCACCGAATGGATCGAGGGCCGCTCGCTCACCAATCCCGGCGCGCTCGGCGCGGACCAGCGCATCGACCTTGCCAATCGCGTCACGCGCGGCTTCCTTGCCTGCGCGCTTGATCATGGCTTCTTCCATGCGGACCTGCACGAAGGGAACATGATCCTGACGCCGGATGGCCGTCTCGTGCTGGTGGATTACGGCATTATGGGCCGTATCGGCATGAACGAGCGGATCTTTCTCGCGCAGATCATCAAGGGCTTCCTTGAGCGCGACTACAAGCACGTCGCCAAGGTGCACTTCGAGGCGGGCTATGTTCCTGCCGAACATTCAATGGACGAGTTTGCGCAGGCGCTGCGCTCCGTCGGCGAGCCGATCTTCGGCAAGGACGCAACTGAAGTCTCGATGGCGCGCGTTCTTCTGCAGCTGTTCGACATCACGCGCCAGTTCGGCATGCACCTGCGGCCAGAGCTGATCCTGCTTCAGAAAACGATGGTTCAGGTCGAGGGCGTCGCGCGCACGATCGATCCGGCGCACAATATCTGGCAGGCCGCAAAGCCAATCGTGGAACGCTGGACCCGCCGTGAGTTCGGGCCCGAGGGCATTCGCAAGCTGGCGGTCAACACGGCGCGTGAGACGATCGCTCGCCTGCGCCGACTGCCGGAAACGCTTGAGAAGCTGGACGCTGCACTCAACCGCGCAGCCGAACCTGCTGCGCCGGCTGTTGTGTTGAAGCGCACGACGGGTTGGGGCTGGATGCTGACGGGCGCACTGATCACGGCCGTGTCGGCGGCAGGCCTGTGGTATCTGCTGATCTATCAGCCCATCAACTAGGGGCAATCAGCTGATGCTTCCTTCGCCGCAAGTCGCTCGGCCAGGCGTTCGCTCGCCTTCTGTTTCACTGATTCCGAACGCAGCTGGCCGCAGGCGGCGAGGATATCACGGCCGCGCGGGGTGCGGATTGGCGAGGCATAGCCCGCGCGATTGAGCACTTCGGCAAACGCCTCGATCGTCTCCCAATCGGAGCACTCATACTTCGTGCCCGGCCATGGGTTGAACGGGATCAGGTTGATTTTGGCAGGCACGTGCTTCATCAGGCGCACTAGGTCGCGCGCTTCGGCAAGCGAGTCGTTGACCCCCTTGAGCATCACGTACTCGAACGTCACGCGCTTGGAGTTCGACAGATCCGGATATTGCCGGATGGCGTCGAACAGCTCCTTCAGATTGTACTTCTTGTTGATCGGCACCAGCTCGTTGCGCAGGTCGTCATTCGTGGCGTGCAGCGAGATCGCGAGCATCGCGCCGGTGCGCGCGCCAAGTTCGGGAATCTTCGGCGCTACGCCGGCGGTCGAGACCGTGATGCGACGCTTGGAGATCGAGATCCCCTCGCCGTCCGTGATCGTCTCGATCGCCTCGACCACATTGTCCAGGTTGTAGAGCGGCTCGCCCATGCCCATGAAGACGATGTTGGTGAGGAGTCGATCTTCAGTGGACGTCGGCCATTCGCCCAGCGTGTCGCGCGCTACCATCACCTGGTTGACGATTTCGGCGGCGCTGAGATTGCGCACCAGCTTCTGCGTGCCCGTGTGGCAGAAGGTGCAGGTCAGGGTGCACCCGACCTGGCTGGAGACGCACAACGCGCCTGCCTTGCCGACATCGGGAATGTAGACGCACTCGGCTTCCACGTTGGGGCCATAACCGATCAGCCATTTGCGCGTTCCATCTACAGACGTTTGCGCCGCCGCGACGTCGGGCCGTTGCAACACAAATTTCTCGCCCAGCAGCGCACGAAGCTCCTTGGCCACATCGGTCATCTTGGCGAAGTCGGTGACGCCATAATGATATATCCAGCGCCACAGCTGGTTCGCCCGCATGCGGGCTTTCTTCTCCTCGACCCCGGCCGACACCATCGCAAGGCGCAAGCCCTCGCGGCTGAGGCCGGCAAGGTTCGGCGTTGCCGCAACGGCGGCAGGCTTTCGGGAGAGGTCGAGTTCCACTGACATTTCCGGGCCTCATACCTCAAACGGGTAAAGCAGGCGATACCTGTGCTGCACATGCGAACCGGCGCGCCGTCACTCGTGTTTTGCGGGCGCCCGGATTTCATGCATCATCGCCGCAGCCAAATTTTGGGGACGATCATGGTCCGTTTCAAGCTTCTCGCCCTGCTCGCCGCCACAGCCGGGCTGGCCCTTTCTGGCGTGGCGCAGGCCCAACCCGGGCTGAGCACAAAGCCCAACTATGACGGCGTCTACAATGCAGACAGGATCGACGAGGCCGCCCAGCGGGAACTGACGATCCTGCATGATGCCGCCACCGAAGCGCTTGCTGCGCAGGACTATGCAGCTGCCGAGGCCAAGGCGGGACAACTGGTCCGCCGCAACCCGACGACGCTGGACGCAAACTTCCTGATGGGCCTGGCCAAGATAGGCCTCGGGAAATGGGATGAAGCGAAGACGCATCTGCAGTCTGCGGTGAACAAGGAACCCAAGCGGCCTGAGCCAAAGACGCGTCTTGGGCTGGCGTACATCAAGCTCAACGATCTCGATGCGGCGAAGCGCCAGCGCGCGGAACTGGCTAACCTTGATGCGGGATGCAAAGGCGCATGCAGCGACGCGACCTGGATTGCGGAGGGCATCGCCGCGCTTGATCATGCGCTCGCGGCGCCCGGCGCCTCGATCGACGCCATGCTTGCGGCAGCCGTTGCCGCGACACCAGCCACCACGTCGGTTGCCTCCGTCACGGGCTTCGATCCAGCGAAGTACGGCCTTGTGGTCTTTGGCGGCACGGAGAATCTTTACGACGCCCTCACGCGCGATGGCCGATGCGCGCCCAAGGCGCTGGCTGCACCGCGCGAACCGTGTGCGCTGATCCTCTATCGTCCCGTTGTCGAAGAGCCGGGCGACCGGAACGTCAATTTCCGCCCCGTCTTCCGCGTCGATTCGCGGGATGCGATCTGGGCCACGCACAAGGGCAAGCTGCAGAAGGTGAAGATCGACGATCTTTTCACCGACATCACCGACACCGTCATGGCCAAGCGGCAGAACTATCACGCCGTAGCCCTTGTCGGCAACGCCGAGAACAAGGGCAACTGCGATGCTGGCCTGCCCTGTCTCAACAGCCTTGGCTCGCAGAACATGTTCCAGATGTATGCAAGCATGCCCGACACCGTCGTGAAGACGATCTGGGGACGCACCAACTAAGTCTGCAGCCTGAGCCGCGGCTAGTCCTAGGCTGTCATTTCGATGAAGGGCTTGAAGCCGCCCCAGAACATGCGCTTGCCGTCGAAGGGCATCTTGGCAGGGTCGTACTTCATGTCGGGATCGGCCATCACCTTCTTTATGACGTCATCGCGGTGCTTGCGGTTCCTGTAGACAGCGAAGGCAAAGACCACGGTCTCGCCTTCCTTGCGTTTCACGGCCTTGTAGAAGTCGGTCGACTTGCTCGCAGGCACGTCGTCTGCGGCGGCCTCCCAGTACATCAGCGCGCCGTGCTTCATCCAGACCTTGCCGGCGCGACGCGCCTCCTTCTTTTAGGCGTCCATATTGCCTTCGGGCACAGGCAGAATGAAACCGTCGACGTAGGCCATGGGTGTGTCCTCTCGATATTGATCAGAGTGGACGATAGGGCGCGACCTATTTCAGGCAAGAACGACGAAGGCGAAATGTCTGTCGCTACCTGCGGGACGCACTTACCTGCACAGCGCCCTGGCCTTGTCGATCGCCTCGCGCGAGCCCTTGAGCGAGAAGTGATACGCGGTGCGCGCGTCCTTCACGGAGGCGGCTTCGACGCGAAGCTCCTGACCCTTCTTCAGGGCTTCGACCAGAGTCGCGTCGCGATTGTCCTTCAGGAACGCCTCGCTGCCGGATGCGAACATCGCAAATCGATCACGTCCGACGACGGCAGCCGGGGCGATATCGTTGCGCAGCGTGTAGCCGACGCGCAGGCTGGCCTGGTTGGAGGATGCGCCCGACTTCCAGACGGCGACATAGAAGACGACCTCGCCATGGTCGACCGACTTGGGAGCCTTGTCGTTGGCCTCGACCGCGGCGAAGCAGACGAGATCGCGTCCCTCGCCCTCGGTGTAGACCCGCCAGTCATTGTAGCGGCCGATGGCCTTCGAGTCGGCCGCCGCCGTCAGCGGGGCCGCCAGCGAACTCACAAGGCCGAGGCCGATCAGGGTTGCAGCGCGCATGGTCATGCCTGTCTCCCAACCGTCCCATCCTAGGCGGGAATACGGACGAAATTTGACGCAAGGCTCAATACGAGCAGTTCCTGCGCAGTAGGCCGTGCCCTAACGCGGCGCCCGCTTGGCCAGGATACGCTGCAACGTACGGCGATGCATATTGAGCCGGCGCGCCGTTTCGGAGACGTTGTGATTGCAAAGCTCGTACACGCGCTGGATGTGTTCCCACCGCACCCGGTCGGCTGACATGGGATTTTCCGGCGGTTCCGGACGATCCGAACGTCCGGTCAGCAGAGCGTTCACCACATCGTCAATGTCAGCGGGTTTCGGCAGGTAATCGATCGCGCCAGCCTTGACGGCCGCAACCGCCGTCGAGATAGCGCCATAGCCGGTGAGGATTACTGCGTGCATGTCCTCACGGGCGCGCTGCAGCGCCTCGACCACTTCGAGGCCTGAGCCGTCTTCCAGCCGGAGATCGACCACAGCGAAAGCCGGAGCCTGCTTCTTGAGCTGTTCCTTGGCTTCAGCGACGGACCCCACGGACGCCACCACAAATCCGCGTTGGCTGAGCGCCCGCGACAGGCGCGCACGGAACGGGGCATCGTCGTCGAGCACCAGCAACGACTTGTCTTCAAGCGCTGCTACTCGCGGATCGGACTCGACAGACTCTTCCACCAAATTCTCCGCTGCGGCCTTGTGTGCCGCTAATATAAAGGGTGCGACGAAATAGACCACCCGCCCGTTTTGTCCACCCGTCAACCGGAATACGGCTTCTGGGCATTCCCTAAGGGTCATGCCAGCAAGTTTCACGAAAAACTTGCGGATTCCCTACCCTTCACTCCAGCCTTGGGGCGCTTCGACGGCCGCGCGGGGCCATGTGATGCGCACCACAGCGCCTTTTGCGGGAAGCTGACGGTTATACGGGGTCACTTTGGCGCCGGTTCGCTCCAGCAGGGTGCAGGCGATGAAAAAGCCGAGGCCCATGCCGCCACCCCGCTGTTCGATGCGCCGCTCGCTGAAATAGGGCTCGCCCAGCTTGGCGAGGACGGAGGGGGCAAAACCCGGCCCGTCGTCGGTGATGTAGATGCGTACTTCATCGTCGGACCAGCGCGCGTTCACGTTCACTTCGCGCGCCGCAAAGCTCGCTGCGTTCTCCACGAAGGCGCCCAGCGCGTGGATGATCTCCGGTTTGCGGATCACATCTGGCGGCTTGTCGGTGGTCTGCGCGCCGCCGAGGGGGGAGCTAGAGCACTGGATATGGATGCCGGTTCCGTTGTGCGGCTCGACCACCTCGTCCAGCAGGCCCGGCAGGGTGGCGCGCGCCATGGCCGCGTCAGTCATGTGGCGGCGTTGGGAGATCTGTTTCAGGATCGTGCGGCAGCGTTCGGCCTGCTCGACGATCAGTTCGACGTCCTCGCGCGCGTGATGACCCGGCTTGATGCTCCGGCCAAGTTCGCGGGCTGCAAGGTGAATGGTGGCCAGCGGCGTACCCAGTTCGTGCGCGGTCGCAGCCGCCAGTGCGCCCAGCGCAGACAGTTGCTGTTCGCGCGCGAGTACGGCCTGCACAGCGTCGAGCGCGGAGACCAGGTGGGCTTCGTCGCGACCGGTGCGCCAGGCGGACACCGTGAAGAATACGAGGCCGATCGAAACGGCCGCCATCTGCCCCGCGAGATAGATCGGCGGCAGGACCAGCTGCTCGCCACCGGTCCACGGCAGCTTCATGCCCCACATCCACATGCCCGCGCAGCACAGCAGCGCGAGTATGGCGAGCATGGCGGCATAGGCCGGAAGAAGGCGCGATGCGCCGACCGTGACCGGCGCGAGGATCATAAGCAGGAAGGGATTGTGGAGGCCGCCGGTGAGGCCGATCAGGACCGCAACCTGCACTGTATCGAAGGCCAGTTGTCCGGCCGTCTCGGAGGGGGACGACAGGTGCTGGGATGGAAACACCGCCATCAGCGCGACGTTTAGCCAGGCCGATGCGCCGACCGCCGCCAGGCATGCCGCCAGCGGGAGCTCGAAACCGAGAAGGTAGTGAACGAACAGGACGGCAGCGGTCTGGCCCGCGATCGCCATCCAGCGCAGGCTGACCAGCGTACGCAGGCGCGTGCGCCCGAAGGCGGCGCCGACGCTGCGCAAGGCCTCATCGCGTGCGGGTTCGGCCAGCGCCGTAGAGGGCAGGCTCATGCGCTGCTGCGGGGTTCCATCGCTTGGCTGGGCGGTCTGCATGACTCACTGATGATGCACGGCAACGTCAACGCGCCGCAATTGGCTTTTTCGCTGCAGCATGTGCATATCCTGCCATGCGCATTCTGTCCTGCATGACCGTGCTTGCCCTCGCTGTTTCCGCTTCTGGTTGCGGCGCTTCACGCGACGACTCGGTCGTGCTGGCAGCCTGCAAGAGCCGCTCATCGGCTGCAATTGGCGGCCCGTTCCATCTCACATCGCATACGGGCGCGCCGACGACGGAGGCCAATTTCAAGGGACGCAAGGCGCTGGTTTTCTTCGGGTACACCTACTGCCCGGACATCTGCCCTGTCGTGCTGTTCAATCTCGGCAAGGCGCTGGAAGACGTGCCGGAAGACAAGCGCCCGGTGACGCTGTTCATCTCAGTCGATCCCGCGCGAGATACGCCCGAGACGCTGGCCCAGTACATCAAGTCCAACGGCTTCCCGACGGACATCATCGGCCTCACCGGCACGCTGGACGAGCTCAAGGCGGTGAACACCGCCTTCAAGACGCCGGGCTTTGGCCGCGGCGAGGATTCCGACAGCGCGGGCGGATACCTGGTCAGCCACTCCTCGTGGCTCTACCTGATGAACGAGGACTGGACGATGGACACGTTCTTCAACGACACAGCGTCACCGGCCGAAATCGCGCGTTGCATCAACCTGCTGAGCTAGCCGCCATCAGGTGACGACCGGGCGGACTTTCGGCAGGCGCGAGACGCCATAGAAGCGCGGCTTGATCACCGGGAACCAGAGCAGCTTGCCGACGCCCTCGACAAAGCGACGATAGGCGAAGGCGCGGTTCTGGGTCTTGCCGAGATAACTGCCCGCTGCGATCGCACCGAACACAACAGTCTGCGCCAGGCCAACCGCCATCCAGAAACCGATCGCCAGTAGATCACGTTTCGGGCCGCTCCACGCCTGCGTTGCCGGGCCCTGCCCATAGGCGAAGGCGCGTTTCAGCGTGTAGGCCAGCGTGACGCGCGAGGCTTCCGGCGTTTCCCAAACAAACCCGCCGGGCGCCCAGGCAAACGATGCGCCAGCAGCATGCATGGTCTGGAACAGGAGGTCGTCTTCCCCGCCGATCTCGTTGCGCTCCACCGAGAACGGCTGCGCGTCGGGAAGCGCTGCGCGGCGGATGAGGCTGCAGCCGCAACCATAGAAGTGATCGATGCGCCCTTCGGCGTGGCCGGGATCGCGCGCGAAGAAACCCTGGAAATAGGCGCGGTGATCGCGCGGCGGCTCCGACAGTCTTGTGCGGACAGGGCCGAACACGACGTCGGCTTTCTCCGCCGCCTGCACACGCAGCAGTTCGGCGAGCCAGTTCGACGGGGCGATCTCGTCGTCATCGAGAAAGGCGATCAGCTCTCCCCTCGCCACACGCAGACCGGCATTGCGCGCATTGGCGACGCCTGCGCGCGGTTCGTGCACGATCACGACACGCGGATCATCAAGCGCACGGAGGACGCTGAGCGCCGAGCCTTCGGGATCATTGTCGACCAGCACGACTTCAAACGGCGCGACGCTTGTCTGCGCCAACGCGCTCCTCGCTGCCTCGACCGCTCTTACTGGGCGACGAAAGGTCGGGATGATGATCGAGACAACCGGGGTCATGACGGACGCAAGATAACCCGGTGAGGTTGCGACGGGGTTTACGGGCGTATCACGCAAAATCCCTCGAATTGGGCGGTTTTATCCAGATCTCAGGCGGTGCGCCCGCTGGCGTCCGTGCACGCGGCAGCATTCACACGCCATGTCGACCTGCCCCTCGCGCGGGCCCGGTACAGCCGACAAGACCCGCCAGGATCAGGGCCGCATCAAATGTCCCCCGCCCCGCATGGGTCTATTCGGCGCCGGTCGGACGCACGATCTGCGCGCCCAGGTTTTGCGAGACCTGCCGCGCGTCGAATGCGCTCGGGTCATCGCCCTTGGGTCCGCGCTTCATCACGATCTCGGCGAACGCCTCGTAGCTGGTGACTTCTTCATAGCGCGCCGGCGAGGACCAGAACGGATCCCAAGAATGCACCCAGCCCCAGCGGGGTGAGAAGTACATGTACGAGAAGCGCGAGAAGCCGCCATAGCTGCGCGTGCGACTGTCCTTGTCGGTGTCGCGGTTGACGATGGTGAAGCTGTCATAGCCGCTTTGCAGCGTCAGCTCGCCAGCGCGGAACAAAAGGTAGTTCTCGACCGTGTCGCGCTCGGTCATCGAATTTCCCTTGAAGGAAATCCGATAGCGCTCGTTCTCGATCTTCTGTTCCGAATAGCCGCGGTCATAACCTGCAGCAGGCTGGTAGGGCGTTGGCCCGCTTGCGCACGCGCCAAGGGCGGTCACGGCAGCAACCACGGCCACAGTAAGGAATCTCTTGAACATCGGCAGCCTCCACAAGGCGCAGTCCCACACCGTTTGAGATAGGAAGGCAAACCTGAACGGCAAATGACCGGGCCGGCCCGCTTGCAGCGAACCGGCCCGTTTTCTCGTTTTTTAGGCTTGCCGTGAGTTAGGCCGTCGCGAAACCGAAGACCGATTTGGTCTCGAGGAATTCGTGGATGCCTTCCACGCCCCATTCGCGGCCATTGCCCGACTGCTTAAAGCCGCCGAAGGGCATCGTCTGGTCCGAGCCAGCGCCGTTGACGTGCACCATGCCGGTCCGCAGCTGACGCGCGACCTTCTGCGCGTGTTCCTGCTCGCCCTGCACATAGCCCGACAGGCCATAGACCGTGTCGTTGGCCATCGCGATGGCTTCGGCTTCCGTGTCGTACGGCAGGATGCACAGCACCGGTCCGAAGATTTCCTCGACGGCGATGGTCATGTCGTTGCGCACGTCGGCGAAGATCGTCGGCTTCACATAGTAGCCGCGGTTGAGACCATCGGGACGGCCAAGGCCGCCGGCGACAAGCGTTGCGCCTTCATCGATCCCGGCCTTGATGAGGCCCTGGATCTTGTTCCATTGGGCTTCGGAGACGACGGGGCCGATGGCGCCCTTCTCTGCCGTTGCGGGGTCCTGCACCTTCACCGCTTCCGCAGTGGCCTTGGCGATGGCCTTGGCTTCCTCGTTCTTGCCGCGCGGCACGAACATGCGTGAGGGCGCGTTGCAGCTCTGGCCCGTATTGGTCATCATCTGCATGACGCCCGACTTCACGGCCTTCGTAAGGTCGGCATCATCGAGGATGATGTTGGCGGACTTGCCGCCGAGTTCCTGCGCGACGCGTTTCACGGTCGGGGCAGCAGCCTGCGCAACGAGGACGCCGGCGCGGGTAGATCCGGTGAACGACATCATGTCGACATCGGGGTGGGCCGACAGAGCAGCGCCAACGCCCGGGCCGTCGCCGTTGACGAGGTTGAACACGCCTTTCGGCACGCCGGCTTCATGCATGATCTCGGCGAAGATGATGGCATTGATCGGCGCGATCTCGGACGGCTTGAGAACCATGGTGCAGCCCGCAGCGATGGCAGGCGCGACCTTGCAGGCGATCTGGTTCTGCGGCCAGTTCCATGGCGTGATAAAGCCGCAGACGCCGATCGGCTCCTTGCGGATCAGGTGTTTGCCGCGGCGCTCTTCGAACTCGAAGGTGCGGAGATAGCTGGCGGCCTGCATGATGTGGCCAAGGCCGGACGGCGCCTGGGCAGCAGCCGAGAGCCACATCGGGGCGCCCATCTCTTCGGAGACAGCGGCGGCCATGTCGCCGAGACGCTTCTTGTAGACCTCGATGATCTTCTCGAGCAGGTCGGCGCGATACTCTTTCGTCGTCGCGGCGAAAGCGGGGAACGCGGCCTTGGCGGCCGCAACGGCCTTGTCCACGTCAGCCTTGGAGCCGATGGAGATGCGGGCGTAGGCCTCTTCCGTTGCGGGATTCTGGACGTCCAGCGTGCGCGGGGTGACCGGGTCGACCCATTCGCCATTGATGTAGAACTTCAGGTAATCGCGCATGGTCGTCTCCGTATACGTTTCTGGGCGGACGCTTTGTTGCGGCTTTAGATAAGCCGGTTGCGCCCATGCGGGAACCCCCCGCGCGGATCACGACGAATGAGGGGTTTGCGTGCGGCCAGCCCGCAGCAAATGCCTAGTTCAGGGGGTGATCGACGGCCTCGATGCGTCGGAAGGTGATCCGGCCGACCTCGTTCAGCATCGTGTTGTCGTCCACGAAGGAGCGGATGGTTGTTGACAGCGGCTGGCCGTTCTCGTCGATGGTGAGCAGGCGGAAGCGCAGCTTGTCGACCGGCTCGATCCGGTAGCGGCCAGTCTGCGTGACTGGCGTTGCCGGAACGCCCCTGATCTCCATCTTGTTGCGGGTCAGGTAGGACCCGTCGGAGTGGAACACCGCGGTGATTTCGCCCTTCACATCGCCCGACAGGGTATCGGCGCGCCACTCGCCCACGAGCGTGCGCGAAAAACCTTCCTGTTTGGGCTTACTACCGAAGAACATCGTCCAGTCCCTTCGAAACCCATGCCAGCACAGGCCGGGCCATGCGCCAACCGGGAGAGTCAGTTCCCGCCGGGCGGGAAGGCATGAGAAATTCGCCTTCCGGAAGAGATAACTGGCATGGCATTCTTACTTTCCGGTTGAATCTGAAGGAATGTCCATGATCCGCCTGGCCGCCCTCGCCGTGCTTTTCGGATCCGCCGCGCCGGCATTTGCGCAGGATGACCCTGAGGCATTGGCCGCCGCTTTTTCGCAGGCTGACCTAAACATGCTTGGGGAATGTCAGGCGCGCGTGGGCGGCGCGATGCTTGTGCACACCCAGTTCGAGGGTTGGCTGTTCGCCACCGGCGAAACCCAGGCGCTGGCGGCAATCACAAAAGCCGCCTCACAGGCAGAGACGCTGATGCTGACGATCAACAGCGTGCGCCGTCAGGTCGGGCAGGCGCCGGGCCTGTCGATGGGCGGTTCAGATGCCGCCCATGACGGCATGCTGGAGCAGTTCAAGAAGGTGCCCAGCGAAGACAACCGGACGGCTTACACGCGTATGCAGCCTCTCACGGTGACGCCGCCGGGCTGCAGCCAGGCGATGAAGCGCGCCCGCGCCAGGATATCGGTCGACGGTCTGCCGGAGCTTGATTGAGATGGTGAGCGCCAGCGGGATTACAGGTGGATGCCAGTGTGGCGGGGTTCGCTACACACTGCATGTCGACAAGGTCGAGAAGCCGCATGTCTGTCATTGCCGTATGTGCCAGCGCGCGACAGGCGGATTGTTTGCGGCGCTGGCCGGTTGCGCCAAGTCGAAACTGGAATGGACCAAGGGGACGCCGGCCTTTTTTGCTTCGTCCAATCTGGCCAGGCGCGGCTTCTGCCGGGATTGCGGCACGCCGCTGAGTTTCGCCTACGATACGCCTGAAGCGCGAATCTACATCATGATCGGCTCGATGGATGATCCTGAGCTCGCCGGGATCGAAATCCAGTACGGGCTGGAAGCCAGGATCAGCTGGGTGGATTTCTGCAATACCGTCCCGGGCGAAGTGACGGGCGACAGCCCGGCCGCGCAGGAGTTCTTCGCCGGCATGGTCAACAATCAGGGCTAGGCCGAGATTGCGACGATCGTCGCCTCCGTGGCTCCCGCCTCGATCTCCTCGCCCACACCCTTCCCCATCATCGCGCGGGCCAGTGGCGAGACCCATGACAGAAGCCCCCTGGAAGGATCAGCCTCGTCCTCACCAACGATGCGGAACGACTGACGGCGGCCATCTTGGCGCTCGATCTCCACCATCGATCCGAAAGCGACCTCGTCGGGCTCGATCGGAGCTGGCTGGGACTGAGCGCTGTTGCGGCGGGCGGTCCAGTAGCGGAGTTCGCGGGCAGCGCGGCCCGCCGCCTCCTTACCGTTGCGCGAGAGGACGTCGGCGTGGGCGGCGCTGTGGCTGTCTATTGCAGCGTCTATCAGGGCAAGACCTTCGGCCGTCACCAGGTTCGGGAAGGAGGAAATTTCCCGTTCTGGCAATTCGGTGACACCGTCGTCGTCGCTTTCCTTGGTGAAGGCCTTGCTCATCACGCCTATCTAGCTCTCCGGCGGGCCAGACCCAACTCCTTGCCGAGAGGTTTACGCGAACGGGACGATCGACAGGCGAGCCTTGGTGCAATCCTGACCAAGTTTCACTATCTAGGAGAGACAGTTTTTGCGGAGCGCCAGCTTGAACGGCAAGCGCATTCTTCTGATCGTCGGCGGCGGCATAGCGGCTTACAAGTCGCTGGAGCTGATCCGCCTGCTTGCGCGCGATGGCATCGCTGCGCGCGTGATCCTGACGAAAGCGGGCGCGGAATTCGTGACGCCGCTGTCGCTTGGCTCGCTGTCGGGCGACAAAGTCTATCAGGAACTCTTCAGCCTCACCGACGAAGCCGAGATGGGGCATATCGAGCTCTCTCGCTCGGCTGATCTTGTTGTCGTGTGCCCAGCGACGGCCGATCTTATCGCGAAGGCTGCGAACGGCCTTGCCAACGATCTGGCCTCCACCACCCTGCTCGCCACCGACAAGCGCGTACTGATGGTTCCGGCAATGAATGTCCGCATGTGGGAGCACGCAGCGACCAGGCGCAATGTTGCGCAGCTTGAGGCCGATGGCGTCACCGTGATGACGCCCAACGTCGGCCCGATGGCGTGCGGCGAGTTTGGCGCCGGCCGTCTGCCTGAGCCTGACCGCATCGCCGCGCAGATCCGCACCATGCTCGCAGCGCCGGGGGGATATGGTCCGCTGGCAGGCCTGCGCGCGGTAGTCACGGCTGGCCCAACGCGCGAGCCGCTGGATCCCGTGCGTTACATTTCCAATCATTCTTCCGGCAAGCAGGGCTACGCGATTGCCGAAGCACTGGCGCGCCTTGGGGCGGAAGTCCGTCTTGTGACGGGTCCGACACAGCTTGCGATCCCGGACGGCGTCACCGTCGTGAAGGTAGAGACTGCGGTCGAGATGCAGAACGCCGTAAAGGCGAACCTGCCCGCCGACATCTTCATCGGCGTTGCCGCCGTCGCAGACTGGCGGCCGGCGACGCGCGCGCCCGGCAAGCTGAAGCTGAAGGGCGCAGGCGAGGACAAGGTCGCCCTGCAGCTGGTCGAAAACCCGGACATCCTGAAATCGGTCGGCACCCGGAAAAAGGATCGCCCTCGCCTCGTTATCGGTTTTGCCGCCGAGACCAGCGATGTGGAGAAGCACGCGAAGGCCAAGCTTGCCCGAAAAGGCTGTGACTGGGTGATCGCCAACGATGTTTCCGGCGACGTCATGGGCGGGCCGGACAATGAGGTGCTGCTTGTCTCGAAGGGCGGCACGGAACACTGGCAGCGCATGAGCAAGGCCGCCGTCGCCCTGAAGCTGGCCGAGCGGATCGCCCAGACTTTCCACGTTCCCGAGACCAGCGCGGCGGAATAGCGCGGGTGGCGGATATGGCTTAGGGAGGCGTCTGATCCTAGGTCAATTGCATGATCCGCCACATCGTTTTTTTCACCCTGAAGGACCCGCGCGAGGCAGCCGATATCATCGGCCACCTGAAGCGCCTTGGCGCCATTCCCGGCTCGACGCTTTTCGAGGTGACGCAGAACCGCAAGGCAGACCTGTTCGGCAACGAGATCGACATCGTGGTCTATGCCGAATTCCCCAACATCGACGCCCTGCACGCCTACAAGAAGCACCCGACTTACATGGACGTCACTAACACCGTCCGCCCGCGCCGCGAGTTGCGCTTTGCGGCGGATGTCGAGGTCTAGGTTGTGGAAAGGGCGGCACGCGTTCTCGCCCTGCCCCACAAGCCGCGCTAAGCAGGGCTGAGCCTTGGAGCCGTCCCATGACCGTCACCGTCCGCGTTGCGCCGCTGCCGCACTTCGAGGGGCTCGCCCTGCCCACCTATGAAACCGCAGACGCCGCCGGCATGGACCTGCGCGCCGCCGTTCCCGACGGCGAACCGATGACGCTGAAGCCCGGCGAGCGCGCCATGGTGCCGACCGGTCTCACCATCGCATTGCCGCCGCTCCACGAGGCGCAGGTGCGGTCGCGCTCAGGCCTCGCCGCCAAGCATGGCGTCACCTGCCTCAACTCGCCCGGCACGATCGACGCGGATTATCGCGGCGAGGTGAAAGTGATCCTGATCAATCACGGACAGGAACCGTTCGTGATCAAGCGCGGCGAGCGCATCGCGCAGATGGTGATTGCACCTGTGACGCGGGCCGAACTGAGCGTCGTCGCCTCGCTGGACGAAACACAGCGTGGCGCGGGCGGCTTTGGATCAACTGGGCGTTAGCGCCTGCACGTTGCGGCTTGGCGGGCGGCGTCTTTTCGGAGACGCTGCCGCCATGAACCGCGCCGCCGCCCTACTTCTCGCCCTAGCCACCGCGGCACCCTTCGCGCTGGCGCAACCGCCAACGGGCAAGCGGCCCGCGCCCATACTTGCGCATGCGATCCCGCTTGAAGTGGGCGCCGTGGTTGAGAGCTTCGAGATGGCCCCCGATCGCACGGTGATCTTCGAGCCAATGGCGGACGGCAAGGTTCGTATCCTCAGCGCCATCGACAGGGATCGCCTCGCGCCCATGCCGCGCAATCCCGGACAGGTGGCCGTCTCGCTGACCGTGGCGCAGGAAATCGGCGCGGTGATGGAGTTCAATAGCGGGCTGGGCTTCACATTCAGCTACGAGGCAAAAGTGGGCGGCGTTGCGATCCCCGCTTGCCCGGTGCGTGGCAACGCCGTTGCGTCGGATCAATGGCCGCAAGGCTACACGTCCATTGTGATCGGCGGGCTGAAGCGCATCGAGGACGCGGCGGCGTGCGAGCATCCGGAGGAATAGCCGCGCCCTAACCCTTCAGCTCAAGCTCTGGCTTGGGCATGTCGGCCAACAGAAAATGTTCGCTGTCGCTGACCGGTTCCAGCTTGCCGAAGTCGAAAGCGGAGCGATCAATGATCACGTCGCGCGGGCGAAGCTCTCGCGAAAGCTCCAGACCCTCCAGCGAGCGGCAGCGCGAGAAAGCCACATACGCCTGGCCGTGTGCGAACATGCCCCTGTCGAAGTCGAGATAGACTTTGTCGAGCGTCATGCCTTGGCTTTTGTGGATCGTGCTGGCGTAGGCGAGGCGCAATGGCAGCTGTTTGAACGAGCCGACGACCGAGCGCGAGACAGACTTGGCGCCCGCATCAAACTCGTACCGGAATTTTTCCCACGCCTGCTGCGACACGCGATGCGATTCGCCGCCGATCTTCACATAGGCGTCGTTCTCGCCCAGCCCCTGCACCACGCCGAGCGAGCCGTTGACCCAGCGCCCGGATGGATCGTTCCGGATCATCATCACGCGCGCGCCCTGTTTCAGCTCGAGCACTTCTTCGGTGGGGAACGCCTTGGGTTCGAAATTGCCTTCGAGCGACGCCGTGTAGTTGCGCGCTGCGCCGGGCAATTCGGCAAGGCGCTGCTGATTGATGCGCCAGGCGGCGGCGTTGTTGGGCGTCAGCACCACATGTGTCTGGCTCGCGTCCGCGGGCGAGCGATCCGACACGCGCGTGCGCAGGAGATCGACATCGTCCGGCGCCAGCCTGCCATTGCGCAGGCCGTTGAGGATGCGGATGAAGCCCGCGTCTTCCTGGCGGAAGATGCGCTTCAGAGCGGCGAGCCGGAACTGTCCGGCCTGGAAGCCGGGCGCCTTGAAGAACCAGGCGCCGCCATAGGTTTCTTCGAGGATGTGTTCGACATCGCTGCCGACGACGGGCGGTAGCTGGTGCAGGTCTCCCGACAGGATCATGCGTACGCCGCCGAAGGGCTGGCGGTTGCCTCGGTTGAGGCGCAGCGAATTGTCGATCGCCTGCATCATGTCGGCGCGCACCATCGAGACCTCGTCGATCACCATGGTCTCGATCGCCTTCACGACGCGCTGGTTGCGGATTTTCCGGGCGTCACCCGCATCGAGCAGGCGGGGCGGGAAGTTGAAGAAGGAATGGATCGTCTGCCCTCCGACATTCACGGCAGCGAGGCCCGTGGGCGCGAGCACGATCGCCTTGTCGAGCGAGTTGAAGATCAGCTGTCGCAGCAGCGTGGTCTTCCCCGTTCCGGCGCGCCCCGTGAGGAAGATGTTCCGGCGCCCGCCAACGATCTCGTCAACGAGCGGCTGGTAGACGTTGGAGGTCGGTTCGGCGCTCACCATTGAACTGCCGAGCGGGTCATGATTTCTGCTCCGGGAGGATTGCGCCCCATGAGTCTAACCCCCGAACAGCTTGAGCGCTACGCCCGGCATATCATGCTGCGGGAGATCGGGGGCCCGGGGCAGCAGAAGCTGTTGAAGGCGCACGTCGCGCTGGTGGGGCTTGGCGCGCTGGGGGGGCCGACGGCGCTATATCTGGCGGCGGCGGGCGTGGGAAAGCTGACCCTGATCGATGATGATTCGGTCTCGCTCTCAAACCTGCAGCGCCAGATCCTCTTCGACACTGACGATGTCGGGCAGTCGAAAACCGCGGTCGGCGGGCGCAAGCTGACGGCGATCAACCCCGGGCTCGCCGTGGAGCTGCGCGCGACGCGGCTCTCGCCGAAGAATGCAGCGGAGCTTCTCGCCCGCGCGGATCTTGTCGTCGACGGGTCCGACAGCTTCACGACGCGCTTTGCGGTGAACCAAGCCTGCCATGAAGGTGGCACGCCGCTGGTGTCGGGCGCTGTGGGTCGCTGGAGTGCGCAAGTCTCGGTGTTCAAGTCGGGACTCACGAAAGGCAAGCCGCTCGCGGAGCGCCTGCCCTGCTATCGCTGTCTTGTCTCCGAGATGCCCGAGACGGAAGAGACATGCGCGATGGTCGGCGTCATCGGCCCGCTCACAGGCATTGTCGGCGCGCGCATGGCGCTGGAGACGGTGAAGGAGATAACCGGCGCCGGCCAGAGCATGGCCGGACGTCTGTGGCTGTTCGACGGACTGAGCGGAGACGCGCGCACGGTGACGCTGCGCGCGGACCCGGCGTGCGGCGTGTGTGGCGGGTAACGCCTAGGACTTCTTCAGCTCGTTGTAGATCACCGTCACATAGGCATCGTCGGTGATGAAGCTACCGGGCTTTCCAAAGCGCGAATTCCAAGGAGCGAGCGGCTTTGCCGTTACCGTCTCTTCCAGAGACTTGCCCTGCTTCACCAGCGCCTCGACCGCCGCACGCGCCCCGCGATGCATGTCGAGCGCGGCCTGAAGATCCGCCTCGGTCGCAAGCTCGCCATGACCCGGAATGATCTTCGTACTGGGTCCGGCGATTTCGATCGCCTTCGCCAGCGCCTCGATGAAGCCAAGCTGGGCGCCGCCTGAGCCGATATCCACGAAGGGATAGCTATCCTTCATGTAGGTGTCGCCCATGTGGAGGACGTCGGCCTCGACGAAGTAGATCATGACGTCGCCGTCCGTGTGCGCCGGGCGCGGCGTCGGAATGGCGCGGATGGTCTGGCCGTTGAGATGGAAGTCGACGCCTGCGAGAAAGGTGACGACGGGCCAGGCGGGCTTCGGCGCGGCTGCCGAGACCGCACCCTGGCGGTTGATCGACGGCGTTTCGCCGGTGAGGCGCTTGCGGGCGTTCTCGTGCGCAAAGACTGTGGCGCCAGCCGTCGCGAACACAGCGTTGCCGCCGGCATGATCGAAATGCCAGTGCGTGTTGACCAGATATTTCGGGTTACCCTTGGCCACTTCCTCGATCTTGGCAAGGTTGGCGGCGGCATTGGTGGCGTACTGGTCGTCGATCAGGAAGATGCCGTCCTCGCCCGTGAGCAAGCCCAGATTGCCGCCTTGTCCCATCAGCATCGAGACGCCCTGCCCGAGATCGACCACGCGGGCGAAGGCCTCGCTATTGGGAGCGGGCGTTGGCGCAGGCAAGCGCGGCGGCGCTGGCGGATCCGGCTCGCGCACCTGAACGAACAGGTCGGGCTGGCGCGGCGTGGTGTCGGCGGCGCATGCCGACAGCCCGAGAGCGCCAATAATCGCGGTTGCCGTGAGACGAACAAGCATCGGTGCCCCCTACTTCTTCAGGCCGGTGTAGAGCGTGCGCGTGAAGCTTTCCTCGCTGATGAAGCTCCACGCAAAATTGGCCCACGGCTTCAGCGGCCGCGCCGCCACCGCTTTCGCGATCGTGTCGCCCGCCTTGATGCGCGCATCAACCGCCGCGATCGCGCCTTCGAGCATGGCGATCTGGCGCGAGAGATCGGCCTTGCCGCCAACTTCGCCATGGCCGGGTATGATCCGCGTCGTGTCATTCACTTGCGCATAAGTCTCTTTCATCACCTCGAGATAGCCGCGCACCGAGCCGCCCGACCCAAGATCGATCACCGGATAGATGCCGTTGAAGAACAGGTCGCCCATGTGCAGCACGTTAGGCCCGACAAACCACACCATCGCATCGCCGTCTGTGTGCGAGGCGCTTACATGCTTGACACGGATGGTCTCGTCATTGAGGTGGAAATCAACGCCCTGCGTGAACGTCACGACAGGCCACGCTACTTCGGGCGATGTGGCGGCGGGCTTGCCATCAAGGCCGGTGGAAGCGACCGCGCCCGACAAGCGCTTGCGGACGTTCTCGTGCGCAAAGATCATCGCGCCGGCGCCCGCAAAGGCAGCGTTCCCGCCCGCGTGATCACCATGCCAGTGCGTGTTGACGAGATAGCGCGGGGCAGCGCCTGCGATCTCTTGGATTTTGGCGAGGTTGGCGGCTGCCGAATTGGGATACTGGTCGTCGATCACGAACACGCCGTCAGGTCCTGCGGAGACGCCGATATTGCCGCCGGTCCCGTGGATGACGTGCAGGCCTGCGCCCAGATCAACCGTCTTGGGGCTTGGCAGCGTTCCCTGCGCCAGCGCGACAGGAGCAAACGCCAGCAGCAAGAGAGCGGCGGCAACGACCGGCATCCGGTTCATCAGCGTCTTCATCAGCATTCCTCCACGCGGAACGAGAAGACTGCCCTCCGGGCCCGACTTCAAGCGAAATCGTGCTGGAATGGAATGACGCTGGCGGAAGCTATTGCAGTTCCTCGGCCACGCAGCCCTCGCCGTTGAACGACACATCCTGCACCTGGCCGCGGCCGATCACAAAACGCGTGGTGCAGGTCGAGCGGTAGACCTGTGGGGGCTCCCACACCGGATAGGTTTCGGTGATGATCTCGGTCTTCTCGTTACCCTCCTTGTCGCGGAAAGTGCGCTTCACCTCGCGCGTCTCATCGCGCCAGTAGCCTGCCCGCTCGTCTACTGTGGTCTTGGTGTAGCTCCACAGCTCCGCGCCGTTCGACATAGGCGCGCTGGATTGCGGCGGGCCCCATTTGAACAGGATGTCGTCGCTGCTGGAGCCGACCAGCAAACCCATATGCTGGCGATAGCCTTCCTCGGACACGCAGGCCGTGAGGGCCAGTGCGGATGCAGCAAGGATAGCAAGGCGTCGGATCATGTTCGTCCCCATGGGTAAGCCGGATACAGCTTTGCTGCTCCCGGCTGAACCCATCTTGAATGAGACGATGCCTGCACGCCAGCCCGGCGCGCTGGAGATCCTAGCGGGCGGAGAAATCCACCCTCACCTCAGGACGAACGCCGCCTTGAAAGTATTCGGCCGGCAGGCTGAAGCCCATGCCGTTGCAGGTGCGGAGAGCCGCGCGGGCCTTGGCGATGAACACGGTCATGGCCGGATCATCCGAGGGCGCGAGCGCGGGCTGGATCAGGACAGGTTCAGCGGCGAGCTTTCCGTCCTGGTTGAACGTCATCGAGAACGTCGCCTTGAGGCGATGCGCGTCCATCATCGAGCTGGAGTCGGTCCAGCAGCGCTTGTCGACAAGCTGCGCCATCACGCTCTCGCCGAGCGAGGACACCTGCGTCATGCGCGGCACAGGCGCTGTTGGCGCGACCGAAATGAGGCCGCCATTGTCGGCCGGAAACGGGCTCGACGACGGAAGCGGAAGGGCCACGGATGGCGCTGGCTGCGTAGTCGGCGGCACGTAGGCCGGATTGGGCAGCGGCGTCATTGTGATGGCGCCCGCCTGCGGCGGCAGGGTCGGACGCTGCGTGCTCGCAACGGCGGGAGATGTCGCCGGCGCAGGCGTCATGTCGCGAGCGCCGCCCTGCATGGGAGCCGAGGTGAGATCGGAACGGATGAACGCCTTCTGGCCATTCCGAAGCACGACCTGATACCAGACCCAGTCCGGCAGACGGGCCAGGCCGACGACGCTGAGCTGCAGGCCGGTGCTGCCGGTGGAGAGCACCGGCGTGTCATTGCCGGTGAACGGCTCGGCGCGCAGGCGCACGCCCGTACCCTGAATGGTGATCGGCATGGCCGGTGCGAATGGCTCGACCGTGTAAGCCGCACGCACGGCGGCGGGTTGCAGGACGCCAGTCGTCTGGGCGGAGGCGGCGCCGGACGCGGCCAACGCAGCGACCATGACAGAAGCAAGCACGAGACGCATGTCGCAATCCCACTCAGGTCCAGACCCCGACCAGATCATCCGGCCATACTGGAAGCCACCTTAACCTTGCACAACAGGGCGCCCAAACGATGGCGCAAGTGCAGCATTGCGTTGTCGGCAAGGCGTCAGTGCGTGGGCCGCGTGCGCTGGCGGCGCACGCGGGGCTGTTCAACAAATTTCCGGGTCAGCTCAACGCAGTGTTCGGTCCAGAACTGCAAGTGATCGATATCCAGTTCGCGCATCACGCTGAACGCCGGCATCATGCAGTCCCGCTTGTAGGCTTCCAGATCGATCTCGCGACGGTTGGCGCCCTCCTACGTCCAGGCGTTGGCGAGCTTGATCATCTGGTCGCCCCCTTCCGTGGCGCCTTCCTGATCCAGCGAAATCGACGCCATCTTCAAGAGTGACGCAGAGCAGATGTCGGCCGCCACGGGGCTGTCTTCGGCGGGAATGCTGTGCAGCTGCAGGTCGTAGAAATTGACGCCCCGCTTCCATTCTTCCTGCGCGTGAGCCTGCGCTGACAGGCCAAGGGCCGCCGCGAAGGCGAGCACTAACTTGCGGATCATGGAAGGAGACCTCTGGTGAACGCTACAGCATCGCCGGGATGACGCGGTCCGGCGGGCGGTGGCCATCGGCAAAGGTCTTGATGTTGATGATCACCTTCTCGCCCATGTCGATCCGGCCTTCGAGCGTCGCCGAGCTCATGTGCGGCAGCAGAACGACATTGCGCAACGACTTGAGACGCGGATTCACATTGGGCTCGTTCTCGAACACGTCGAGACCTGCGCCGGCGATCTCGCTGGCTTCCAGCGCGCGGATAAGCGCGGCTTCGTCGATCACCTCCCCGCGCGCGGTATTCACGAGATAGGCGTCGGGCTTCATCAGCTTGATGCGCCGCGCCGAGATTAGATGGAAGGTCGCAGGCGTGTGCGGGCAGTTGATGGAGACAATGTCCATCCGCGCCAGCATCTGGTCGAGGCTTTCCCAGTATGTCGCCTCAAGCTCTTCAGCGACCTGCGAACGAACGGGCTTGCGGTTGTGATAGTGGATCTGCAGCCCAAACGCCTTGGCGCGGCGGGCGACGGCCGTGCCGATGCGGCCCATGCCGACGATGCCGAGGCGCTTCCCGAAGATGCGACGGCCGAGCATCCAGGTCGGCGACCAGCCGACAAACTGCCCGGACTGCATTGCGTTGACGCCATCGACGATGCGACGCGGCACGGAGAGGATCAGCGCCATCGTCATGTCGGCGGTGTCTTCGGTGAGGACGCCCGGCGTGTTGGTGACCGTGATGCCGCGCGAGACGCAGGCCTGCACGTCGATATTGTTCACGCCGACGCCGAACTGCGCGATCAGGCGCAGGCGATCGCCGGCGCGGGCCAGTGTGCGGCCATCGATCTTGTCGGTAATGGTGGGCACAAGGACGTCGCAGCGCGTGGCGGCATCCGCCAGCTGCTCGATCGTCATCGGCGTATCGTGAGTGTTGAACTCGACATCGAAGAGCTCGCTCATGCGTGTCTCGACCGGCTCTGGCAGCCGGCGCGTCACGATGACTTTCACCTTCTGGCGCGACGTGGGCATTGTGCGGAACGCTTCCTCTGGAATGGTCTTCTGGATGGCCGCGCGACGCCATCCTGTTTCGGGCGGTGTATCAAAGGGTTGGGCGGTGGCCAACCTGTGGAAGTTTACGCAGCAACCAGTCTGACTTGGCCATTACGGTTAAGCGCCTTTTCATTGTGACATGCTTGATAAAGCCGTCACACCGACATCACACCGGAAATCGCGCCGTGAGCCAAAACCACAGCCCTCGCCTGACTTTTCTGGTTGTTGCGCAGATTTTCGGCGCCGCGCTGGCGCTCGTCCCCCTTGCGCAGGCGCAGGAAACGCTGACTCCAGGCAGTTTCAAGGCTTATGCGGCCGACGGCGTCGAGCCCCGGCTTTCCGATTTTTCGGGCCTTGCCGTGCCGCGCTATGCCAGCCTGCGGTATGACACCGTTAATGGCCGATCCGGTCCCAGCGCGGACTATCCGGTACGCTGGACCTACGAGCGCGCCGGACTGCCCGTTGTTGTCATTCGCGAGAGCAATGAGTGGCGGAAGATTCGCGATCCGCTGGGCGACGAGGTCTGGGTGAATGCCAGCCAGCTGGCCGAACAGCGCACGGCGATCACGACCCATGACGGCGCAATCCATCAGAAACCCGAGGCCGCAGCTGCGTTGGCGGCCCGGTTCAACCCCGGTTCCGTTGTCTCGTTAGGCGAGTGCGGCACGCTGTGGTGCCAGGTTTCCGTGCAGGGACAGCGCGGCTGGGTAAAGCGCGAACACCTGTGGGGCACAGAGCCCCTCATCACAGAACCCGGAAATAAATAGGAATTTTCTCTAGCCGGCGACCGGTTGCGGCTCTGCTTGAGCCGCCCCGGCCAGCGTGTTAACCGGCGCCACCCAAGTGTGGCGGCCCGGACATCTGCCTGCGATCCAGCAGCAACCCTGTACAATCCCGAGCCAATCCCACACTTACAACCTGTTGAATTCGAGGGTCCCTTCTCGTTCCGGACCTCGCAAGCCGCATTCGGCGTATCTTGCGAAATTGGGAACCCGGACACTCGCGGAGCGGCCCATGCTGGATACCAAAGACCCCAACTCCCCTCACGCCTTCCACACGCCCCAGAACTCCTACAACTACGAAGAGCTTCTGAAGGCGGGGACGGGGGAGTTGTTCGGCAAGAAGAACGCCCAGCTTCCGGCGCCGCCCATGCTGATGCTGGACCGCATCACAGACATCACGCTCAACGGCGGCGCTCACAAACGCGGCCATATCGTAGCGGAACTGGATATCCGCCCTGACCTCTGGTTCTTCCAGTGCCACTTCCCGGGCGACCCGGTCATGCCCGGCTGCCTCGGCCTCGACGCCATGTGGCAGCTAGTCGGTTTCTGGCTCGGCTGGTCGGGATCACCCGGCAAGGGCCGCGCCCTTGGCGTGGGCGAATGCAAATTCACCGGACAGGTGACGCCCGAAAAGAAGCTCGTGCGCTACGAGATCGAGATCCGGCGCGCAATTCGCTCCTCGTTGGTTATGGGCATCGCTGACGGGACTGTGTTCCTCGACGGCGAGAAAATCTATCAGGCCAAGGACCTGAAAGTTGGCTTGATGAAGATCGGCAGCTAACATCTACGCAAGGCTGCTTTGGCGGAAATCGAAGCAGGAACTAGGTTGAAACAGGTTCAGGGAGCACAATCGCGATGGCCAGGGCAGGCGCCGATATCCGCAGGGTCGTGGTGACCGGGATGGGTATCGTTTCGTCGATCGGCGATTCGATCAAGGAAGTGACCGAAAGCCTCAAGACCGGCGCATCCGGCATCACCTTCAGCCAGGATTATGCCGACCGCGGATTCAGGTCGCAGGTCCATGGCAAGCCGAAGGCGATGCCGGCCGACCATGTCGACAAACGCGCGATGCGCTTCATGGGCGATGGCGCCGGCTGGTGCCACATGGCGATGACGCAGGCTATCGCGGACGCCGGCCTTGAGCAGAGCATCATCACCAATCCGCGCACCGGCCTCATCGTCGGCACCGGCGGCCCCTCCACGCGCACTATCGTGGAAGCTGCCGACTCCATGCGTGAAAAGGGCTCGCCCCGCCGCGTTGGCCCGTTTGCCGTGCCCAAGGCGATGTCGTCGACCGCGTCGGCCACCCTCTCCACCCTCTTCAAGATCCTCGGCGTGAACTATTCGATCTCGTCGGCCTGCACGACCTCGCTGCACTGCGTGGGCGCTGCTACCGAACAGATCCAGTGGGGCAAGCAGGACGTGATGTTCGCCGGCGGCGGCGAAGAACTCGACTGGACGCTCTCCGGCCTGTTCGACGGGCTTGGGGCCATGTCTTCGAAGTACAATGCCGAACCGCACCGCGCCTCGCGCGCGTTCGACGCCGACCGCGACGGCTTCGTGATCGCGGGCGGCGCAGGCATGGTGGTGCTCGAAGAGTACGAACACGCCAAGCGTCGTGGCGCGACCATCTATGGCGAAGTCGTAGGCTACGGCGCGACGTCGGACGGCCACGACATGGTGGCCCCGTCGGGCGAAGGCGCCGCACGGGCCATGAGGCTCGCCATCGAGCAGGCTGGACGCGCGCCGGACTATCTCAATCCGCACGCGACCTCGACGCCTGTCGGCGACGTGAAGGAACTGGAAGCCGTCCGCGAAGTGTTCGGCCAGGCAGCGGCCGACCAGCCGATGATCTCGGCCACCAAGTCGATGACCGGCCACTCGCTTGGCGGCGCCGGCGTGCAGGAATTGATCTACTCGCTGATCATGATGAAGGAGCGTTTCGTTGCGCCCTCCATCAACATCGAGAAGCTCGACCCCCTCGCCTACGGCGTCAACATCATCCGCGAGGCGCGGGAAGCTGTCATCAAGATGGTGATGTCGAACTCGTTCGGCTTCGGTGGCACGAACGGCTCGATCGCGGTGGCGAAGGTCTAGCGCCCACCGGGCGGGATTACCCTCAGATTGCTATGCAGGGCGGCTTTGCCGTCGGCGGTGACGTTGAGGTTGGTCGTGTTGATGAACACGCCCATCGGCGTGAGCGAGCGCACACCCTCGCCATCAACGCCAAAGCTGTAGCAGACGGCGACAACGCTGATCCGGCCCGTCTGTGCGCCGCCAGCCAGCGCCTCATCGACCCCTGCGAGCACCGCTTCGTTCAGCACGTCGAACACGTACTGGCTCGATATGTTGACCGAAGCTGAACCTGTCTCGAACGATCGCTGGATCAGCACCGGCGTATCAGCCCCGGGCGGGGTGAAAAGGACATCGATACGGGCATGGACGCTGATGCCCAGTTGGGGCGCTGCGGCGTCATCCGGCACGACGAGTTCGTATTCCTGCGCGCTGGCAGCCGGCATGGCGGCTTGCAAGGGATCCCAGCCGCGAGCCCCGTCGCCGCGCGCAGCATGGCGACGCCAGCGGCGCGCCCGCAGCGCCGCCTGATTGAATTGATGGGCATGTCCCGTCTCCTGTGCAGCCCCCGTTGAAAGCAGGCTGGACGAGAAAGGGGGCGAGAGAATGCCGGTTCGGACGATCTTCGTCGCAAAGTGTCGCTGTACGCCAGTACACCGGACTGGTTACGCAGAGATCAGATCGCTCACTTGCGACTACTCGCTGGGATTGGCGCCTCGGTGGTCGCCTCAAGATCAGCCAACGTGGCTTCCGCTTCGCACTGCAGCCAGTCCCGGAAGCGGCGGACTTGGGGCCGGACCATTGCGTCTTTCCGGAAGCGCGCCTGAAACGCATGACTGGTCCAGACACCCGTGCTTACGGGAAACGGAAGGACAACTTCGTTTGCTTTCAGCCGGTCCAGTATCAGCGCGAGCCCGGAAATCATCATCCCCGCATCCGAGAGCACAGCTTCCAGTCCGGCGGCGACGCGACTGAAACGGACTCCAAAGCCGGGCGGAGATTTTCTGTAACCGTGGGCATCTATCCAGGCCTTCCAGTCGGGCGCCGCTGGATCATGACGATAGAAGTCGAGATGCAGCAACGGGAAGCCTTCCAGCCTGCTCTTCGCCGGACCCTTCGCAATTCGCGCGGCGTTTTCGGGCGATCCGATCGGGATGAGGAAATCGCGAAAAAGCACAAGACGGCTCTGATCCGGCGCACCAATCGGTGCGAACTCCACCTCCATGTCCATCTGGCTGAGCCGCAAACGGGCTGGCCTGTCGCCATTGATGCAGAAATGTATGTTCGGATAACGCGCCTCAAATGAGTGCAGGCGCGGAGCCAGCCAAAGCTCGACCCAATCCGTCGGCGCGGAGATCTGGATCTCGTTGATTCGCTGGAAGTCGAGCGTCTCGGCAGCAGCACTGAGCTCCCTGAAAGCACTCTCGAGATGCGGCAGGGCCTGCACCAACGACGGCGTCGGTGAGAGGCCTGAGCGGCCGCGGGTCACCAAATCCACGCCTAGATAGTCCTCAAGAAGCTTGATGCGCTGGCCAACAGCGGCAGGCGTGATCGTGAGTACTTCCGCGGCTGCCTTGAGCGAGCCGGTGCGCAGAGCCAGTTCGACGGCCTGAAGGGAGCGCAAATGCGATGCAGCGACCATATCGCATACTAAAGTTTTTCTTTATTCGAGAAAAGAAGGTTTAGTTTGAGGGTGGGCCGCTCCGAAGCTTAGATTGCTCAACGCGACAGAGGGAACGGACATGAAGCGCTACCTTATTGAACGGGACATTCAGGGCATCGGCGGCATGACCGTGGTCGAACTGTGCGGCGCCGCCCGCGCCTCAAACTCGGCCATCGGCAAGCTCGATAACAAGGTACAATGGCAACACAGTTATGTTGCCGACAACAAGACGTTCTGCGTGTACATCGCAGAAAACGAAGCCGTTATTCGCCAGCACGCAGAACTCAGCGGGATTCCCGTCAGTAAAATTACAGAGATCCACCGAGTTATCGACCCCCTCACGGCGAACAACTGACGCTGGCGTTTCCTGGAGAGCTTGCGAGCGAGACAGGCCGATGGGGAGCAAAGCCGCAGCAGCAATTTTAGCACGGCAGTGCGTACCGCTCCCACTGACTGCCGTTGGCTTGACGCCCCTCTTCGGCTCCCCTACCCCGCGATTCCAAGTTCTAGGAGCCGCGACATGTCCAAATGGTCCTTTCCCACAGGCGACCTGATGAAGGGCAAGCGCGGCCTGGTGATGGGTGTCGCGAATGACAGCTCGATCGCCTGGGGCATCGCGCAGCAGCTGGCGGCCCAGGGCGCGGAAATCGCCTTCACCTACCAGGGCGAGAACCTTGAGCGCCGCGTGCGGCCACTGGTCGAATCCATCGGCATGAACACGATGATCCCTGCCGACGTCACCGACGACACGAGCATGGACGCTGCCTTTGCGCAGGTGAAGGATAAGTGGGGCAAGATCGACTTCCTCGTCCACTCCATCGCCTTCGCCGGCAAGGAAGAGCTGCAGGGATCGATGGTGGCCAACACCACGCGCGAGGGCTTCCGCCGCGCGATGGATATCTCGGTCTACTCGTTCATCGATTGCGCGCGCCGTGCCTCGGAAATCATGCCGGATGGCGGATCGATCATCTGCATGACGTATCTCGGCGCAGAGCGCACCGTGCCGTCCTACAACGTCATGGGCGTCGCCAAGGCGGCGCTGGAGGCCTCAACCCGCTATGCGGCGAGGGATCTCGGAGCAAAGGGCATCCGCGTGAATGCAATATCTGCGGGCGCGATGCGCACGCTGTCGCTGGCGGGCATTCGCGGTGGCAAGGGCCTGATGAGCACGGGCCGCGACTGGTCGCTGCTGAAGGAAGATACCTCGATGGAGGGCGTGGCCGGTTGCGCTCTTTATCTGCTATCGCCGATCGGTCGCTCGATCACGGGCGAGGTTGTGCATGTGGACGCAGGCTTCCACATCGTGGGCGTGCCTGACATTTCAGACGCGGGCGGCGCGACCTAACTGGCAGCGCACCCCTAGCGGTCGGAAGCGATGTCGTAGGACGCGAGCGTGCCCTGCTGCGCAGTTGAAACGGCTTGGTTTGCAGCCTTCATGACCCAGCCATCAGGCGAGGTCAGCATCTTCATTGCGCCAATCGCCATGCCGAGCATGAGGGCCGCGCCGACAATGACGACGATCGCGCCACGTACGGCGTCCGGCACGATGGCCTGGCCCTGTTTCGCGCGGGTTTGATCTGCTGAGGTGCCCACTTCCATATCAATCTCCACCTTCGACTGGCGCAGGCCTTGGCCTACGATGTCGCGACAATCCGAACATACATCCGGGCGTGGGGAAGACTGCTCGTGGGGAGGGTCGCGGCCGTTTGGCGTTTACGCCTTCAGGCTCTGTATGGGAAAGTATGGGAAAGCTAACTCACGAATTCGAGAGCGGCAATGTGACTCGCGCAGTTCAGTTGGGAGACTGTGCAGTTTCCGGCGCAGTCGCGGCAGGTGCGTCAGTCGTCGGCATGCCAGCCGGCGTGACGGGCTGGCTTGAGAGCGCAAGCATCACCGCATAGGCGATAACGACAAGGAGGATGCCGATGCCTAGCACCGCAAGCATTCCCTTCACGTTCTGTCCCTGGCGAGCTTCCGGCGCTGTCACCTTCGCAGCTGCATCGCCATCCGGAGTTTGCTTCACAATCGCCATCAGTGTTCTCCTGCATGTCAGCGCGTGTCGGGCGGCATGACTGTCAGAACGGAACACACAGTCCCGCGTCCGGTTCCCGCTGAGGCAGGTGCAGCGCGTCGGGCTTAACCTGCGATGCCGAGCTTCTGCAGCTGGACCCACACGGGGGCGACGAGGCGATCAACGGAGTCGGCGTCGGATGGCGCCTCGCGATCAGGCGCAGCAGCTTCACACGCAACAACGATATCGCAGATGTGCTTGGCGGGATCGATGTAGCGCGCCTGCGCGGGGCGGACGAAGCGAAGGTATTGCTGGATCACGCTCTCTGCGCTCCTGCCGCGCTCGGCTTCGTCGCGACGGATGCGGCGGATCAGGCGGAGGTCGGCCGATGCATCGACGAACACTGTGAGATCAAACAGCTTCGCGAACGATGGATCGGAGAGCACATGGATGCCCTCGATGATCACGACGCGACGCGAGTCCACCGTCTTCACCGCGCCGGGTTTGCGGTCGTGGGTCGGGAAATCGTAGACAGGCTGCTCGATAGACTCGCCGCGTTTCAGCGCTTCGATGTCGCGGCGCAGATGCGCCATGTCCTTGTTGGCAGGATCGTCAAAATCGAATGTGCGCTCAAGCTCGGCATGGGTCATCGACAGCGCGGCCTGTCCATAGTGAGCGCGGCCGAAATAGTAGTTGTCTTCAGTGACGAGCTGGCAGTCGGCGTCCCCCAGCCTTGCCTGCAGCGCGCGCGCCAGCGTCGTCTTGCCCGAGCCGGAGCCGCCCGTCACTGCAATCAGAAGCGCCCCCGCCATGCCGCTCAGTCCTCTTTCCTGGGCAGGAGATCGCGGCGCACACGATCGGAGGCCAGCAGCTGCTCGATCCGGCGGGCTTCGTCATAGCTGTCGTCTGCGATGAAGCGCAGGATTGGCGTGACGCGCATTTCGATCTCGCGGCTCAGCCGGCCGCGCAGGAAGCCGGCGGCGCGGTTGAGCCCCGCGACTGTCTTGTCCATGTTGTCCCCGCCCAGCGGCGCACAGAACGCCGTGGCGTTGCGCAGGTCCGGGGAGATGCGCACCTCGGTCACGGTGATCGATTTGCCCGCAAGATCGGGATCGGAGAACTCCTCGCGCGAGAAGATATCCATCAGGGCGTGCCGGATCAGTTCCCCGGCGCGCAGCTGTCTCTGGGTGGGCGGTTTCATCGGGATGTCAAAGAGCGACAGGGCCGGGATGTCAAGGACGCCAGTCTGCGATCATGCCTGTCGAGGAACAGTGTTGTCGTTTTTCCGGCCCCGGCAGCCTGCCCGGCCCCCTAAATCGCGTCTACGATAGACAAACTCCATGGGCTTCTCATGCTGAATCGTCTGCCCGACCACGAACAGCTCTATGCGCACCTGCTCCGCCGCGATCCGGAGATGGATGGCGTGATCTATGTCGGCGTGAAGACCACCGGCATCTTCTGCCGCCCGGTCTGTCCAGCCCGCACGCCCTTGTCGAAGAACATCACCTTCTATGGCTCGCCGGACGAGGCGATCGCGGCAGGCTTCCGCGCCTGCAAGCGCTGCCGGCCGCTCGATGATCCTAACGCCCCCGGCGTGCTGATCGACAAGCTGCTGCGGCTGGTGGAGGAAGATCCTTCCCGCCGCTGGAGCGAGGACGATTTGCGCGACATGGGCATTGAGCCCGCAACGGCGCGCCGCCACTTCCAGCGACGCTTCGATATGAGCTTTTCTCAGTATGCGCGGGCCCGCCGTCTGGGCCATGCTTTCAACGCCATCAGGAAGGGCGACGCCGTGATCGAAGCACAACTCGACGCCGGATTTGAATCGGGCAGCGGCTTCCGCGAGGCCTTCTCCAAGACATTCGGCGAAGCGCCGAACAAGTCACGCGCGGCGCAGGCCTTCGCGATGGACTGGATCGACACCCCGCTGGGCCCGATGTTTGCGGTTGCCGACGACACGCATCTCCACATGCTGGAGTTCGTCGAGCGCAAGAAGCTCGAAGAGCACGTCAACCGCTATCGCAGGCAGTTCAATGCGACTGTTCTGCCGGGCGACACCATAGCGCTGAAGCTGATCCGCAAGGAGATGGCCGATTATTTTGCGGGCAAGTCGCTGGACTTCAAATCGAGGATTGCGGGCGCCGGCACCGACTTCCAGAATCAGGTGTGGGACGAGCTGCGGAAGATTCCGCCCGGCGTCACGCGATCCTACCAGGACATGGCCAAGCGCATCGGCCGGCCAACCGCAATGCGCGCCGTCGCCAATGCCAACCGGCTCAACCGCTGCGCTATCATCCTGCCCTGCCATCGCGTGATCGGCGCGGACGGTGCGCTGACGGGATATGCGGGGGGGCTATGGCGGAAGCAGTGGCTGCTCGATCACGAACGGCGGCACACCGGGCAGACTCTGCTCTAGCAGGTCACTTGCGTCTTTCCAGCGGCGATTCATCTTCGTCGTCGTCATCTTCGTCGTCGGCTTCCACCCCGCCTTCCGACGAACTGACCTTCTCGACTGCAAACGCGGCAGAGAAGCCGTGCAATATGGTCGACAGCGTTATTGCCAGCGCCGTGATCGCCCACAGCTCCGGCTCATTGTCGAGCTTCAGGTGGCTGCCCGCGTAGCTCAGATAGTAGATCGAACCGATGCCGCGCACGCCGTAGACGGCCACCACAAAGCGCTGACGCCCCTTGATCCGCGACCCGATCAGCGACACCCAGCCGATCAGCGGACGCACCAGAACGATCAGGGCGACGGCGATCACGATGCCTTCGGGCGTCAGTGCAGACAGCAGCGAGGGGAGCGCAGCCCCCAGCCCGATGAGGAGAACCGCCGTCAGCGCATGCTCGATGTTTTCCGCGAAGCCATGCAGGCGGGTATGAAACCCGCTTTCTGTCTCGGTCCGGCGAAGCGTCACGCCGGCAACGAAGACCGCAATGAAGCCATAGCCTTCCAGTAGCTCAGTTGCGCCATAGGTGAGAAAGACGCCTGCCATCGCAAAGACGCCGCCCTCAGTCTTGGCCAAGGCGTTCTCGCGCGGAAACTGAAACAGCAGGAATGCGAGGATACGGCCGACAACCAGACCGCTGCCGGCGCCGATAGCAATGCGGTAGAAAACGTCGCGCCACAGCCATTCGCCTGCGATCTCCGGGGTCAGCGCACCAGCGCTGGCGATAGCCATGCCCAGATAGACGAAGGGAAAGGCGAGTCCGTCGTTGAGGCCCGCCTCAGCGGTCAGCGTGCTTCGGACGATGTTCTCGCGACCCTTGTTCGGCTTTCCGACCTGAAGATCGCCCGCCAGCACGGGATCGGTCGGCGAAAGCACCGCCCCGAGAAGCAGCCCTCCCCCGAGCGTCATCGCGCCGACCCACCAGCCGAACGCGGCAACCGCGAGAATCGTGAGCGGCATGGCGATGGCCAGCAGCCGGAAAGTAGGCCGCCAGCGCTTGAAGTCCCTGATCCTGTCAATGCGCAGGCCGACGCCGAACAGGCCGACAATTACGCAAAGCTCGCTCACGATCTCCCACGGCAACGGCGTGTTGAGCGGGCTTAGTGCATCAGGCACCCCGGGCAGCCATCCGAAGATCAGAACACCAAGCCCGATGAGCAGGCCGGCCGCGGCCGGCTCACGCGCGGAGAACAGGCGCGGAAGCCAGTACGCCAGCAGTATGGCGAGGCCGATTGCGGCGAGGAACAGGTGGTAGCTAGAAAATTCGAACAACTGGCGCGCTCCACCCGGCAGGCAGCAACGCCCGGTTCATTACAAAGTTCAAAGCGCCTGCAACACGGCCGAACGGCGCACCGGGCTAGGTATCGTCTGGCCGCAGTGCAGGCTTCGGCGCTTCCTCGATCTTCACGCCCCGTTTCTTCAATGCATCACGCAGCAGGAACTCGATCTCGGCGTTCACCGAGCGAAGTTCCTGCGCAGCCAAGCGCTCGATCGCGGCATGGAGCGCCGGATCGAGCCTTAGCGGGAATGCTTTCTTGCCGGGCGATGGCATGAACGCGCCTGTCTTTATGGGGCCTAGTAGAGCGAGCCCGCATTGACGATGGGCTGCGCCTCGCGATCGGCGCAGAGTACGACCAGGAGGTTGGACACCATCGCCGCCTTGCGCTCGTCGTCCAGCGTGACGATGTCGCGCTCCGACAATTGCTGCAGAGCGCTTTCGACCATGGAGACAGCGCCGTGCACAATCTTGGCGCGCGCTTCGAGCACCGCTTCGGCCTGCTGCCTGCGCAGCATGGAGGAGGCGATTTCCGGGGCGTAGGCGAGGTGCGAGATGCGCGCTTCGTCGATGGTGACGCCGGCAACATCCACACGCTCGTTCAGCCTCGCCTGCAGCATTTCGCCAACCTTCACGCCATCGGCGCGCAGAGTGGGCTCGTCGCCCTCGCCATGATCATAGGCGAAGTGCGATGTGATCTCGCGCAGCGAGGTTTCGACCTGGATATTGACGAAGGTGTCGTAGTCATCGACGTCGAACAGCGCCTGCGCCGTGTCGACCACGCGCCAGACGATGACGGCCGCGATCTCAATCGGATTGCCCTTCTTGTCGTTCACCTTCAGCGTCTGCGAAGTCACGTTGCGCACGCGCAGCGAGATTTTCTTGCGCGAGTACCAGGGGATGACCCAGCGCAGGCCGGGACGCTTGTCCGTGCCCTTGTAGTTGCCGAACAGGGTGATCGCCGCGCTTTCGTTCTGCTGCAGGGAGTAGAGCCCCGAAAGGAGCAGGATCGAGGCCAGGATCACCACCGCCGCGCCCACGATGTACACGGCGACCAGCAGGCCATCGCCGCCGGTTTCGCCCGTGAAGATGCCCTGGAAACCTAGCCAGGCAGCCAGCACGAAGCCCGCGAGCGCCAGGATCAGCAGAAAACCGCCGGCCATCGTCGACGCCGCTTTCTCATGTGTTTTCTTGTGGCTGGTAGGCATGTGTGTCCCTCCAAAGGAATATCGCAGTGATATCACTTTGATATTGACGCCGTGCGTTGTCAAGTTCATGTTTGAGGCGTTCGAGGGAGATTTCAGATGATCATGATGCGTCGCAGACCATGGTTGATTGTCCTGATGGGCAGCGCGCTTTGCTTCGGCATCGGGCTCCTGCTGAGCCCCTACATCCTGGCCGCCTGAGCAGCGCCTGAAGGGGGACACCCATGTCCACGTCGATGATTGTTCTTCTTCTGGCCGGCGTCGCGGGCCTGCTCGTGCTGGTGCTTGTCGTCGTCGCGGCGGCGCAGGGTCTGCACCGGACCGCTTCGAAGCCTCTCGCGGTGAAAGACCCTCCCCACCCGCCGAACAAGGCGGTCACGCACACGGGCGACCGCGCCGCCGCGAGGGGCGCCGCACGAGACGCTGCAAAAGCAGCAGCAGCCGCCAGCGCAACGGACGCAGACGCAGCCAAGAAGAGCAAGCAGGTCACAGGCGTCGTCAGCATCTTTACCACAATCGCGGTGATCGGCGGCGTCATCGGCTTCATCAGCGAGTTCAACGACGGCGATATCGAGCCGGAGATTTCCGAACTGGCTGCAGGCGAGCTGCACGGCACGATGGTGAATGCCCGCAACAGCAATCCTGTCGTCCTCATCGTGCCCGGTTCGGGGCCGACCGATCGCAACGGCAACGGACCTGCCGGGCTTAACACCGATGCTTACCGGCTGCTGGCGGACGCGCTTATCGAAGAGCGCATCTCCTCCGTTCGCGTCGACAAGCGCGGCATGTTCGCAAGCAAGGGCGCGGGCGATCCCAACGGCATGACGCCCGATGCCTATGTGGCCGATATCCACGCCTGGATCGACGCGATCAAGACCGACCGCGGCGAAGGTTCAGGCTGCGTGTTCCTGCTCGGCCATTCGGAAGGTGCGTTGATGGTGTCGCTTGCCGCCGCCGGCCGCGAGGACGTCTGCGGGCTGATCCTCGTTGCAGGCGTTGGCCGACCGATGGGGGATGTGATCCGCGAACAGCTGCGGGCCAATCCCGCCAACGCCCCGATCATGGATGAGGCTTTCGCCGCACTGGCGGAACTGGAAGCTGGCCGCCATGTCGATGTCGCGACCATGACGCCTGCCCTGCTGCCGCTGTTTGCGCCGCCGGTGCAGGACTATCTGATCTCCCTGCTGAAGGTTGATCCGGTCGAGGCGTTGCGCCGGGCGGACAAGGAAACGCTGATCATCCAGGGCGATCGCGACATTCAGGTTTCGGTTGCGGATGCGCGCCTGCTCGACGCCGTGCGCAATACGGAGCTTCGCATCATCGGCGGCATGAACCACGTGCTGAAGGAAGCGCCTGAGGATCGCGCCGGAAACCTCGCCACCTACGCTGAGCCCGGCTTGCCGCTGGCGGATGATCTCGTCCGCCGCATCCGCCGCTTTGTGAAGGACAACGACTGATGGTCCGCACCAGTTCGCGCACGACGAAGACCTACCCGTCCAAGGTCGACGCATGGGTCTTTGTGCTCATTGTCGTCGTGGTCGGCGCCATGTTCGTCGGCATGGGCATTTCAGTGGCGAAGGAAGGATGGCTGCGCGTCCTTCAGGGCGCCTTCGTCGTGTTTGGCGTCATCGGTCTTCTCGTCTGGATCCTGATTGGCACGAGCTACACGCTGGAAGGCCGCGAACTGGTCGTCCGCTCCGGCCCGTTCACCTGGCGCATAGGTATCGACCAGATCACCAGCATCGAGAAGGCGACCCTGTTCGCACGCACCCGCTCAAGCCCCGCCCTGTCGATGGACCGGCTCGTGGTCTCCTACGGCAACGGCAAGCGCCTGATCATCTCGCCAGCCGAGAAGGAAAAATTTCTGGCGGACCTCCGGGCCCGCAAGAAATCATCCGCTTAGTACTTCCGATACGTGCCCTGGATCAGCGAATAGCCGACGCTCGGCTTGCTCCAGTCGCACACGCCGCCCGGGAAGGCCTTCTTCAGGCGCGACTGCTGCGAAGATGAGAACTTCACCGCATAGGCGCTGAAGTCGATGGGAGTCAGCTGGCATTTCATGATGTCGTTCGTGACAGGCGCGCCCGCCATCATACGTGGCTCGGAATGTACGGGATAAGCATTGCCGAAGCCGGTTGAGTTATCCCAGCCGGCCTTCTCCGCCTTCATCGTTCCATCCGCCAGCCAGTAGGAGTCCGCTGCCTTGGCCGGCTTGTGCTTGACCACCTTGTCCGTATTGAGCGGCGCGGGGTCAGCCGCGATAGCGTCGAGCCAGGCCGTCATCACGGTCAGTGCTTCGGCGCCGAGATTGACTGTGGTGGCGCCCGCAGGCCCAACCCAGATCACCTGGTTGTCCGATCGACCTGTCGCCTTCTCCAGGCGCGCGCGGATGGTGAGATCGCGATGGCGGTCGTGAATGTCGCCGACGGCGTCGGTGTAACCGCGATAGTTGAGTATCGGCACATTGGCGAGGCCGCCACCGAACGTGTTGAACGTGCCCGAGGCGTAGATCGCCTTGATCGCGGTTTCATCGCCCACGGTGCGCTTCGAGGAGAAGCCGCCGTCCATGTCGTTGCCGCCGATCTTCTCGTTCAGCTGCAGGAACTCGTCGACGGTAATCACCTTGTCGTTGAGCGCCTTCAGCCCGTACTGGATGCCGATATTGTCGATGGGGCGACGCGCAAAACCAGTCTTCGGATCGCGGCCATAGATGTTGACGCGCATGTCCTGCGTCGTGCAGCGCGTGCCCTTGGGGTTGCGCTTGGGATCATAGACAAGCGCCTTGTCGCTGATGCCGCAGCCTTCGGCGAATCCCGCCTGGATGGTGCGCACGAAGGAGCGCTCCCACGCCACGCATGTGCCGGGCGTGAAGCCCTCGACCGCGCTCTTCTTCTCCTGGCTCCATTTTTTGCCGGCTGCCGACTTCCAGAAGTTCTGTAGCAGGCCGCAGTCGGCCGTCTGCATGGACGAATCCGGAAAACTTGCTGACGGCTGCAGGCCATCGAGCAGGCCGGGATACATCTGCGTGATCACCATCTGCTGGATCGCACCGCCCGAGCCGCCCGTGCCCACCGTCCATTTCGGCACGCCATAGTCCTCGATGAAATGCTCCTTGAGCATCATCAGCGTCTCGCCCTGCAGCACCTGGTTGCAGTGCAGCTGGTTCACCAGTTCGGTGGAGTTCATGTAGGCAAAGCCACGCGAGAGATAGAGATCGCTCAGCACCGACTGCGCCGTGTTCGAGCCCTGGTTGTATTGCGTGCCGCAACCGCCGCCGAAGGTGATGCCGAGACGGCCGTTCCAGCCCTCGCCCGCTACGCCCGCCGTCGCCGGATCATCCAGCACCGCCATGCGATAGACCGCACGATTGATCACGCCGCTCTCGACCCGGACAATGTAGGGCACGCTACGCCCATCAATCGTGGTCGCTGTGGCGAGATCAGCCGGACGCGCTGCTTTCGGATCGGCCAGCGGCTTGAACTGCGTCGCCGCAGCGCCCGTGCCGACGGCCGGGCCGGTGGATTTGTAGAACCACTCATACTTGATCGGCGCCGAGCAATTCGCATCGAGCGCTTCGCCAAGACCCGACTGCACTGTCCGGCACTCATAGGGCGTCATGTGTGGACCCGAGAGGATCGGCCCCTCGATCGGATAGTTCACCAGCGCCTGGCTCACCGAGTATCCGGTCGGCCCGCGGACCTGCAGCCAGTTGGCGCCTTCATCGAGGCCTGAGACCACGCCGCGCAGCGTGTTGCTCGGCTGGTCGAACTTCAGCGGCGTCACCAGCTGGCGGCCATTGAGCGAGACCTTGAGCTCGCTCGCCATCGCGCCTTCGCTGGCCCTGACCTCAACGAGGGCATCGCCGCCCGAGACGAGATCGTAGCGCGAGGAGAGGACCTTCACCTCGATCTTGCCCTGTATGATGGGGCTGCCCGATTGCGACAGAGCGGGCGCTGCAATCAATGAAACAAGCGCCATCGCGCCCGCAGCGCATCCGGCAAGCACACGAATCTTGACATTGGCCATTGTTGAACCCTCCCACATCGGAACTGTCGTCCGTTGGCGGCGAGCTTACTCTCGCCGCAGCGAAAGTCAGGCACAATTCGGTGAGGATCGGACCGCCGGGCTCCTGCCCGGCAAAGCAGCGCGCAGCGACACGAGTGTCACTTCGCTGCGTTGCAGCGACTGCCGGACAGGAGCCCGGCGGTCCGAGACTTACTCGGCAAGGGGTTCGTTGTAGGCAATAGCGACAGCTGCCTGTTCGGTCGCGGGGGCATCAGCATCGAGACGCTTCATGTCCTGAAGCACATACCACGCGCCGGCCATCGTCATGACCGCAAAGGTGAAAAGGATCGAGGCCTGATGCATGGCTTGCTCCGCATCGCGCCTTCGCCAATGCGAAGGTTACCGTGAGCGCAACCATGCCAACCCGTGGTGAACATCCGGTTCAGGCGATCCGGGCAATTTCATCGATCACTGGACGCTGGAACCCGAACCCTCGAAGGCGGCAAGGATCGGGCAAGGCGCGCCAGCTTGCGAAGCGCAGTCCCGCGCGAGTTTCTTGAGCGAATTGCGCGCCCGTTCCAGCTCCGCGATCTTTTCGCTGAGGGCCGCGATTCGCTCTCTGGCGATCTCCCGCGCACGGGCGCGATCCTTCCCGGCATCGAGACTGATCAGTTCGCCTATCTGCTCAAGCGTGAACCCCGCCGCCTGGGCCGAGCGAATGAAGCGCAGCCGCCTCAGGTCTTCCGCGTCGTACCGGCGGACCCCGCCCGATGCGCTGGAGACCGATTGACGCGTCGGCGTCTTCAGCAAGCCGCGGCGCTGATAATAGCGAACCGTCTCGACCCCAACCCCGCCTTCGCGCGCGAGCCAGCCAATTGTTGCTGCGGCCGTGCCGCCCTGCCTGCTCATTCCTTGACTCCGTACCATGGTACGGAACCTACATGGGAAGGGAACCGTTCGCAAAGAAGCAGGAGCTTCACATGTCCCCTTTCGATGGCGCCGCATCCCCCCGCGCAGAGATTTACCGCATGGTGATGGACAAACACATCTGCCCGTGGGGCCTGAAGGCGAAGGACCTGCTCTTGCGCAAGCACTTCAAGGTCGAGGACCACAACCTGCGCACGCGGGAGGAAGTTGATGCGTTCAAGGCGAAGCACAACGTCCAGACAACGCCGCAGGTGTTCATCGACGGCGTGCGCATTGGCGGTCATGACGACCTGCGTCGGCATCTGGGCCTCAAGGTGCATGACCCAAAAGCGCTGACTTATGCGCCGGTGATCGCGATGTTTGCATCAACTGCGCTTCTGGCCATGGCCGTGAGTTATGCCGTGTTCGGGACCGTGCTGAATATGCGCGCGGCCGAGTGGTTCATCGGCTTCAGCATGGTCGTTCTGGCGATGCTCAAGCTGCGCGATATAGATAGCTTCTCGCGCATGTTTCTCGGCTACGATCTGCTGGCGCAGCGCTGGGTCGGGTATTCCTACGTCTACCCGTACGCGGAGCTGGTCGCGGGCGTGCTGATGTCGGCGGGGGCGTTGACCTGGTTCTCCGCCCCCCTTGCACTTGTCATCGGCGGCATCGGGGCCGTGTCTGTCTTCAAGGCCGTCTACGTCGACAGGCGCGAACTCAAATGCGCCTGTGTCGGCGGCGACAGTAATGTGCCGCTCGGCTTCATCTCGTTGGCGGAGAACCTGATGATGATCGCGATGGCCGTCTGGATGCTCGCGAGTCCGATGGCGTATTGACGCAAACAAAAACCCCGGAGCAACGCCCCGGGGTTCCTGTGTCTTGCTGTGCGTCTGCGACTACTCCAGACGGCGTTCGATCAGCTCCACCTGGAAGCATTCGATCTGATCGCCTTCGCGGATGTCCTGGTAGTTGGTGAAGGCCATGCCGCACTCCATGCCCTGCTTCACTTCCGGGACTTCGTCCTTGAAGCGCTTCAGGGTGGACAGCGTGCCCTCGTGGATGACCACGTTGTCGCGCAGCAGGCGGACGCCCGAACCGCGACGCACCAGACCCTCGGAAACACGGCAGCCGGCAACCTTGCCCGCTTTCGAGATCGAGAAGACCTGCAGGATTTCCGCGTAGCCGAGGAACGTCTCGCGGCGTTCCGGCGCAAGCATGCCCGAGAGCACGCCTTTCACGTCGTCGATCAGGTTGTAGATGATCGAGTAGTAGCGGATCTCGACGCCTTCGCGTTCAGCCAGTTCGCGCGCCTGCTTGTTGGCGCGGACGTTGAACGCGATGATCGGCGTGCCGGCCGAGATGGCGAGCTGCACGTCGCTTTCCGAGATGCCGCCAACGGCGCCGAGAACCACGCGGGCGCGGACCTCGTCGGTCGACAGTTTCTCGAGCGATTGCGTGATCGCTTCCACCGAGCCCTGCACGTCGCCTTTGACGAGGAAGGCTGCTTCCTTGATGCCGCCGCCGGCCGAAGTGCTGCCGCCCTCCTTGAGGCGCGCCAGCATCTGGTCGAGCGAGGTGCCTGCACGCGCAATCGGGCCCGACTTGTTGCGCTTCGTGCGCACGCGGTAATCCGTGATCTCGCGGGCGCGGGCCTCTGAGTCCACGACGACAAATTGATCGCCCGGGTCGGGCGCGCCATCGAGGCCGAGGACTTCGACCGGGGTCGCCGGAAGCGCCTCGTCCACAAGTTGGCCGCGCTCGTTGTTGAGCGCTTTCACACGGCCCCACTGGGCGCCGGCGACAACGATGTCGCCACGCTTGAGGGTGCCGCGCCTGACCAGCACGGTGGAGACAGGGCCACGGCCCTTGTCGAGCTTGGATTCGATCACCACGCCATCGGCGTCGCGGTCGGGGTTGGCCTTGAGCTCGAGGATCTCGGCGAGCGCCGAAATCGTCGCGGTAAGTTCGTCGAGGCCTGTCTTCTTGAGCGCGGAGACGAACACGGCCGGCGTCTCGCCGCCCATGGCTTCAACCTGCACGTCGTATTGCAGTAGCTGCGTCAGCACATTTTCCGGCTTGGCGTCATGCTTGTCGATCTTGTTCACCGCCACGATGATCGGCGCGTTGGCCGCCTTCGCGTGCTGGATCGCTTCGATCGTCTGGGGCATCACGCCATCGTCCGCCGCCACCACGAGGATGACGATGTCCGTGGCGTTGGCGCCGCGTGCGCGCATGGACGAAAAGGCCGCGTGGCCCGGCGTGTCGAGGAAGGTGATCTTCTCGCCGGTCTTGAGCTGAACCTGATAGGCGCCGATGTGCTGCGTGATGCCGCCCGCTTCGCCCGACACGACGTCGGTCTGGCGCAGGGCGTCGAGCAGGGAAGTCTTGCCGTGGTCGACGTGACCCATGACGGTCACGACCGGCGGACGCGATTCAAGATGCTCGTCATGGTCTTCATGGCCATCAAGGCCGATCTCGACGTCGGATTCGGCAACACGTTTCACGGTGTGGCCGAATTCCTCGACGATGAGCTGGGCGGTGTCTGCATCCAGCACGTCGGTCGAGCGGACGAGTTCGCCCTGCTGCATCATGAATTTCACGACGTCGGCCTGACGCTCGCTCATGCGGTTCGCGAGATCCGCGACCGTGATCGATTCCGGCAGAACGACTTCGCGCGAGACTTTTTCGCTAGCGCCGCCAGCCATTTTCAGGCGGCGGTCACGCTCGCGTTCGCGGGCGCGTTTCACGGCGGCGTAGGATCGCTGTTTTTCGTCATCGTCGCCAAGGGCGGCCGAGACAGTCAGCCTGCCTTGACGGCGCTTCGGTTCGTCTTTCCGCGCGGGGCGAACTTCGCCACCGACCGGGGCGTCGTCGCCGCTGGTCTTCACGCGTTTGACGCGACCGCCGAGTTCGCTCAGCGGCGTCAGATCATCCGTATCGAGCGGGGCAAGCGGACGCGGTCCACCGCCGGGGCCACGGCCCGGTCCACCCGGACCACGGCCAGCGCCGGCAGGACCACCCGGACGGGGCGGGCCACGATCGCCAGAAAAACCACCCGGACGCGCAGCGCCACCGGGACCACCCGGCGGACGCGGTCCACCCGGTCCACGCGGGCCAGCATCGGGACGCACGCGCACGGCGCCGCCCGGACCGCGCGGCGCGGCCGCACGATCGCCAGAGAATCCACCTGCGCCCGGGCGCGGCGGAGCGCCGCCACGGCCATCGCGACGGAAGCTGCCGCGATCATCGCCGGCATCATCACCACGCCCACGCGGGAACACTGCGGGGCGAGCTTCTTCAGTTTCTTCAGCCGGACGCGGAGCAGCGCCCGCTTCGGCGCGGCGCTTCTCGTCTTCGGCCAGGCGGCGCGCTTCCTCGGCGCGGCGCTTGTTGGCTTCCTCGATCGCTTCCTGTTCGATGCGGCGGCGCTCTTCGTCTGCACGGCGCAGCGCGATGGCGGCCTGGCGGGCCTTGAGTTCGGCTTCCGAGAGGCCGGACTTCTGGATCGCTTCCTGGGCTGCGGTGAGCTGCGGCTTCTCGGCCGGCTTCTCCGGCTCGGGGCGGACGACCTTCGGGTTAGCGCCGGGCGTCACCACCACGACACGTTTCTTCTTGGTCTCCACGACGACCGACTTGGATCGGCCGTGCGAGAAGCTCTGCTTTACGGTGCCTGCGTCCCCACGCTTGAGGGTCAGCGGTCGGCGGCCCGTATTTTCCGGGTCTTTGGTATCGGTCATTCACTCACTTCAGTTGCAGTCGTTCAGTTTTGAGCCCGCGTGTCCGGGGGCGACGCCCCCAGCCCATGGGCCGGATCAGATCAATTTTTCGTCCCGAGAGCCCGTCCCGGAACTGGATACTGGCTGCCAGCCCGGCAGCCAGACACGCCGGAACCCGGAAAGCCTTCCCAGCTCCCCCATCCAGGCGTGCGCTATTGGGCCAAGTTTGAGGCAAGCGTGTATCACACGGTCGCGCCCCAAGGCCATGCCCAATTCGCTGCCCGAAAAACACTCAGCCACAGGCGGAAGACGGGAATTTCCGGCCGTTTCGGCTTCTGCATCCAGATCGGGTCCGTAGATCGCCTTCGCAAGGCCAAGCACCTTGCCGCGCTGATCTTCCGAGCCATCGGAAGCCGTGATCAGGCATCCGGGCCGTACGTCGCGTATCGCCTCACGCACCTGCTCGAAGCCCACGACAAGGTTGCCCGAACGGCGCGCCATGCCGAGCATATCCATGCAGCGTCGCACCAGCAGCATCTCGGTCTGTGCGCCCAGATCAGCGGGAACCTTCACCTGCCGCTTGAAGGCGCGCGCGAACGCGCCCCGGCTGGCGGCCTGGTCGACAGCTTCGCGCGTCGCCGTGACCCAGCCGCCCCTGCCCGGCAGGCGCGCGGCGACGTCGGGCGTCACCTGTCCTTCCGGTGACAGAACGAAACGGATCATCTCGGAATGCGGACGCCGTTGCATCGTGGCAATGCAGCGGCGCTCCGGGTCGCGGCGGTCGGCGCCGCCGTCCTTCTGGGATTTGATCGCACCCGTCTTGCCGGCGCGGGGCGGACCCGCGTCGGTTTCGACGGCGTCGATGCCGTCTAGCGGTTCATCACTGTCCGCTTGAGCCGGCATTGGCTCCTTTCAGGTTGAACAGCTCGTCGCCACGGCTGCGCGCCGTGCCGCCTTGCGGTTCCCCACCGGCTGCATCGAGAGCAGCCTCTTCAGCGTCGAGCGCGGCGGCGCGTGCAGCCAGCGCTTCTTCAAGCGCCAGCGGCTCGACCCAGCCGGCCGCAACGCGCGCCTTGAGGATGAACAGCTCGGCGTCGTCGCGCGACATCTCGGTTTTCTCGAGCAGGCCCGGCATGAATTTGGGCTTGCCGTCCGGACCCGGCTCTTTCCAGCCGACCAGATCGTCAGGCACGAGACCGGCAAGGTCGTCGATCGTCTTGACGCCGTTCTCGCCGAACTTGACCGCCATGGCAGGCGTGACGCCTTCCATGTTGGCGACTTCGTCGACAACGCCCAGTTCGCGGCGCTTGGCGATCAGTTCCGCGGTCAGCTTCTCGAGGTATTCGCGCGCGCGCTCCTGCAGTTCGCCCGCGACTTCCTCGTCGAAGCCTTCGATCGTGGCCAGCTGTTCGATTTCGACAAAGGCGATCTCTTCGACCGTCTCGAAGCCTTCGGACGCCAGCAGCTGCGCCAGCGTTTCGTCGGCATCCAGCGCTTTCTGGAACAGGTCGGTGCGCTCCTTGAATTCGCGCTGACGGCGCTCCGAGTCCGCAGACTCCGTCATCAGGTCGATCTGCCAGCCGGTGAGTTGCGAAGCGAGGCGCACGTTCTGGCCGCGGCGGCCGATGGCGAGCGGAAACTGGCTTTCCTCGACCACGACTTCCACGCGGCCTTCTTCCTCGTCGATCACGACCTTGGAGACTTCGGCCGGCTGCAGCGCGTTGACGATGAACGTCGCGTCGTCGCCCGACCACGGGATGATATCGATTTTCTCGCCGCCGAGTTCCGACACAACCGCCTGCACGCGGGCGCCGCGCATACCGACGCAGGCGCCGACCGGGTCGATCGAGTTGTCATGGCTGAACACGCCGATCTTGGCGCGCGAGCCCGGGTCGCGGGCGCAAGCCTTGATCTCGATGACGCCCTCGTAAACTTCCGGAACTTCCTGCGCAAAGAGCGCGATCATGAAGGACGGGTGCGAGCGCGACAGGAAGATCTGCGGGCCCTTGGCTTCCGAAGACACCTTGTAGAGATAGGAGCGGACGCGGTCGCCCGTGTTGAAGTTCTCGCGCGGGATGCCGTCGTTGCGGCGGATGACGCCTTCGGCCTTGCCGAGGTCGACGATCACGTGGCCGTACTCGACGCGCTTCACTGTGCCGTTGATGATCTCGCCGACGCGATCCTTGAAGTCGTTGTACTGGCGGGCGCGCTCGGCTTCGCGGACCTTGCCCGTGATGACCTGCTTGGCCGTCTGGGCTGCAACACGTCCGAATTCGAAGGGCGGCAGTTCTTCGCGGAATTCGTTGCCGATTTCGGCGTCAGAATCCATTTTCTTGGCATCGGCCAGCGTCAGCTGTGTGACGGGGTTCTCGACCTCGGCAACCACTGTCTGGACGCGCCACAGGCGGGTTTCGCCCGAGTCGGCGTTGATCTCGGCGCGGATGTCGTGCTCCAGGCCGTAGCGCGAGCGGGCGGCTTTCTGGATCGCCTCTTCCATCGCCTCGAGGACGATGCGCTTGTCGATCGACTTCTCGGCCGCGACCGCATTGGCGATCTGCAGGATTTCGAGCCTGTTTGCAGAAACTGGTCCGGTAGCCATTCCCTACTCCTTATCGTCGTCGTCGAGGTCTTCATCCCCGTCGTCCGACTCTTCCAAATCTTCATCGCTGTCGACTTCGAGATCGTCGAAGTCTTCTTCCGTCTCTTCGCCGAGGCCGACAATTTCCCCGTCGCCCCCAACGATGTCGTCCTCGTCTTCTTCTTCCACACCCGGCGGCGGCGCCTTGGCGCGCGCGGCCTGGATCAGTTTCTCGGTCAGCACCATGGTGGCCTTGGCCATGTCGGCCACGGCAAGGCGCGCCTCGCCGCCGTCCTTGAGGTTGAGCTCGACGATCCCGTCGATCTCGCTGACGATCGTTCCATGGAAACGCTTGCGGCCATCGGCGCCCGGCGTCGCCAGTTCGACCTTGATCTCATGGCCAACCCAGTTGGCGAATTCGCCCACGCGCGTCAGCGGCCGGTCGATGCCGGGGCTTGAAACTTCAAGGTGGTATTCGGTCGAGATCGGATCTTCGAGTTCCAGCACGGGCGAGATCGCGCGCGAAAATTTCGCACAGGCCGCGACCGACATCGTGCCGTCCGGACGCTCCGCCATGATTTGCAGCGTCGGCGTCTGTCCGCCCATCACGCGCACGCGCACGACATCGAGGCCGAGCTCTGCAGCCACGGGCTCGATCATGTCGAGGATACGGATTTCAAGTTCGCTCTGCGCCCGCATGTAAGCGGTTAATCCCTTTAATTCGGATCCCAAACGCGCAGCGGCCGCCCAGTTCCCCGGGCGGCCGCTGCGATGTGAGGACTAGTTCGAGGGGGCATATAGGAGCTTTGGCGCGGGAAGTCGAGCCCCCATTCGGGGAGGAAGACGGGGAGAGCGGAAGGCCGCCTCCCCGCGCCAGTTCAGCTCTCGAACTAGAACGTCTTGGAGACCTCCAGGGCATACGTGCGCGGCGGCGTCACCACGCACCGCAGCACGGTGCCGCCCTGCACGGAGTTGACGAGGCCGAGGCCGGATAGGTCATGAACGAGGACTCGTTGTTGAGCGGATAGTTGTCGCCCGCAGCCGAGAGCTGACGCTCGTCGACATACTGGAAGCTCCCGCGCGCAGACCATGTCCAGTTAGCGAACCAGGGAAGCTGATCCTCCCATCGCACATAACCGGTGAACTGCCATTCGGGAGAATACGGCACGCGCTCGCCCGTGAGATCGACCGAGGCCGGCACGGTAAGGCCCGGCCAGTTCGGAGCGCCACGGAAATCGGTGTACTGCGAGTCGAGCCACGTGCCCGCCAGGTTCACCGTCAGCTGTTCCATCGGATAGAGCGTGGTGTCGAATTCAACGCCCTGCTGCCGGATCGAGTCGTTGTTCCGCACGGCAAAGGAGATGCCGTCATAAGTGCGGAACTGGTAGTTGCTGACATCCGTACGGAACGCCGTGGCGTTGGCTTGAAGCAGGCCATCGAACAGCTCCGATTTCACGCCGAGTTCAAGGTTCTCGGTGGTCTCGGGCGCGAAGATGCGGTTCTGCCCCACCACCGTCGCGTTGCGGCCCGAGTCGAAGCCGCCGGACTTGTAGCCCGTCGACCACGTCGCAAACAGGCGGTCTTGCCGCATGCTGCTATCCTTCTGGCGGCCAGCGGGGGCCGCCTCAAGTTACCGGTCGGCTCAGATTTTCTGATGGAGGATTGGCCGGACCTGAAGTTGACGCCCTCGACAAGTGACCCGGAGACGGACCATCAAGGCGAGAACGACGACTACACGTCGGCCAGAGGGAGCGTCATGACGAGCTTCAAACGCAGTTATCTCGCGGCGGCGTCCGCCATCGCACTTTCCCTGTCGGCCTGCGCGCCGGAGGCGGCGAAGCCGGAAGAGCCCGCAGCGCCAGCAGCGCCAGCAGCGCCCGTCGCCGCTGACCCGGCCGTGTCCTCGCTCGAGCTGGCGGCCGATCCCGCAACGCTTGGCTTTGATGCTGCAGCATTCGCCAAGGCCAAGGCCGACATCGAGGCGGGCATCGCCGCCGGCAAGATTCCGGGCGGCCTCTTCCTCGTCGCCAAGGGCGGCAAGGTGGTGAACATCACGGCCGTCGGGACCGAAGGCCCGGGCGATCCGGACCCGGTGACGCCGGAGACGATCTTCCGCATCTATTCGATGTCGAAGCCGATCGTGTCGGTCGCCACCATGCAGCTGGTCGAGGATGGCAAGATCGCGCTCGACGACAACATCTCGAAATACATCCCGGAGTTCGCCAACCCGAAAGTGCTCGTCGGCAATGGCGTGACGCGGCCTGCCACGCGCGAGATCACGGTGCGCGACCTGCTCTCGCACAAATCGGGCCTCATCTACGGAATCTTCGATCCCGAGAGCGAGCTCGGCAAGCTCTACATGGCGGCGGGCGACACGCGCACCGACTTCACGGACCTCGATCTCGCAAAGGCGCTCGCCGCCCTGCCCCTGCGTTTCGATCCGGGTTCGGCCTGGCACTACTCGCGCTCGACCGACGTGCTCGGCGCGGTGATTGAAGTGGCGTCGGGCAAGACGCTCGACGTGTTGCTGGACGAGCAGATCTTCAAGCCGCTCGGCATGGACGACACGCACTTCTATCTCGAGGAAGACGAGTTCAAGCGCCTGGCAGAGCCGCCGACGACCATCGCCCCGCTGTCGACGCCGATGGTGAAAGCGCCGATGTTCTCGGGCGGCGGCGGTCTCAATTCGACGACGGAAGACTATTTCCGCTTCACCGAGATGCTGCGCGGCAAGGGCACGTATCGCGGCGTCGAGATCATCAAGCCGGAAACGCTGGATGCGATGCTGGTCGATGAGATCGCGACCGGCGTCGATCGCAAGGCGTGGTTCTATGATGCCTTGCCTGGCTCGGGCTTCGGCCTCGGCTTTGGCCTGATCCCGATCAACCCGGCCGATCCGGCTGCGGGCAGGTACTTCACCTGGTCTGGCTATGCTGGCACCAACATGTGGGTCGATCCCGTGAACGACATCACGACCATCTTCATGATGCAGAACAACGAAGCCTCGCCGGACTTCCGCCCGCTGCACGGCCAGTGGGTCTATGGCGGCTACAAGCCGGCCAGCACGAGCGGCCCGGCGGCGCCTGCCGCTCCGGCGCAGTAGGGTTCAGCTGATCTGAGAGTTGAAAGGCCCGCTGGAGACAGCGGGCCTTTTGTTTTGGTGGGTTGGCAACGGGCCGCGACCTCGCAGGTGATGCCTGCGAGGCGCTTTTTCGGATTCAGGTCGGCATAGAAGATGGGTGGGGCTCGCGATTTCGCGTTTGATACAGCTGTGAGCACGGCCTCGTCCTTCGACGGACGCGCACTGCGTGCGCTGCTCAGGATGAGGCCTTGAGGACCACCGCGCTCAAATCGTGAAACACCCGGCGCCTCATGGTGAGCAGCCGCGCGGAGCGCGGCGTCCGTCGAACCATGTGCTGCGAGGCCAAGCGGATCAGCGTCACGCTCGTGCTGGAGACGAACGGCTTCGCGCTGGGCGAGGCGTTCGATGTCGTTGGCGAGGGCGACGAGCGTGTTGATGCGGGTGAGGAGATCTTCCAGCGGCTTGGCGCGCGTCGGTGTGTAAAAGGCTTGCGGGCGCGACTTGAAGCGGCGGCCAGCAATCTGGCAGGCGCGCGCGGTGATCGTCATGCGCAGGGTCGACTCGTAGTCGATGAGGATGGCTTCGAGGTGGAGGCGTGCGTCTGGCTCGCTGGCGAGAAGGTCCAGGCCTTCGTCGGAGTAGGTGTGGTTGACGAGAACCAAGATGCGTTCGCGTAACGCCTCGATGCACTGGCGCACGGGGTCCAGTGGGAAGAGGTAGCGCAGGATGATCCAGAGCCATTCCATGCGGTGAACATAACCCGGCCCAGGGGCCGGTGTGTTCTGCGGGGGCTGGTCCTACAAATTGTGGGGCGAAGGGTTTGATTTTGGGCGGGATATTTTTTGAGCGCCCCGCAAAACTGCAAAGGTCGTTTCCCCTTATCGGGCATCGGGGAGCACGGCGTCCGCAGCAACCTCCTTCGCCGGGCGCGCACTTCGTGCGCTGCTCAGGATGAGGCCCGCTGGGGGAGCGTGCTTCAATGGGTGCGCGCCCTCCCCCAGTCGTGCCGCGACTGAGGGAGAGAAGACTAGAGCCTAAGCATCCACCTGAGCGTCGAGTGCGTTTTCCTGGATGAACTCGCGGCGGGGTTCGACGAGGTCGCCCATGAGGCGCGAGAAGAGTTCGTCGGCGGTGTCGGCGTGGTCGACCTTCACCTGCAGGAGGGTGCGCGCGTTAGGATCGAGCGTCGTTTCCCAGAGCTGGTCGGGGTTCATCTCGCCAAGACCTTTGTAGCGCTGGATCTTGATGCCGCGCTCGCCGGCTTCGAGCACCGCTTTCAGCAGGGCGACGGGGCCGGAGATGGCGTTGTCGCCGGTCTTCTCGTGGCGAAGGATCGCATTGCCTTCGTAGATGGCGCGCATGGTTTCGGCGCGTTCGGCGAGACGGCGCGCGTCGGGCGTTGCGAGCAGCTGGGGATCGAGGGCGGCTTTTTCCTCGACGCCGCGCACCATGCGCGTGAACAGGAAGACGTCATCTTCGAACTTGCCCGTCCACGTATCCTCGCCCTCTTCCGCGATGCGGTTGAGACGGACGGCGCCGTCGGCGGCTTCGGCTTCGCCGGCGCCCTGTTTCAGCGCGCCGGCAAGGGCGGCCTGCTCGACAATGCTGCCAGGCGCGCGCAGGGCGAGACGTTGCAGGTTGGCGCGGAAGGAGACGGCCTCCTTGACGCGCTGGCGCAGGTCGGCCCCCGCGATCTGTTCTCCGGATTCGAGGATCAGCGTCTGGCCAGCGACGCCCTGGTCGATCAGGTATTCGTCGAGTTCGGCGTCGTCCTTCAGGTAGCGCTCGGACTTGCCGCGCTCGGCTTTGTAGAGCGGCGGCTGGGCGATGTAGAGGTAACCCTTCTCGATCACCTCGGGCATCTGGCGATAGAAGAACGTCAACAGCAGCGTGCGGATGTGGGCGCCGTCGACGTCAGCGTCGGTCATGATGATGATGCGGTGATAGCGCATCTTCTCGATGTTGAATTCCTCGCGGCCGATGCCGGCGCCGAGCGCCGTGATCAGCGTGCCGACCTGGTCGGACTGCAGCATCTTGTCGAAGCGGGCGCGCTCGACGTTGAGGATCTTTCCACGCAGCGGAAGCACGGCCTGGTTCTCGCGATGGCGGCCCTGCTTGGCGGAACCGCCGGCGCTATCACCCTCGACGATGAAGAGTTCGGACTTGGCAGGATCCTTCTCCTGGCAGTCGGCGAGCTTGCCGGGGAGCGAGGTGATGTCGAGCGCGGACTTGCGACGCGTGAGTTCGCGCGCCTTACGGGCGGCCTCGCGCGCGGCGGCAGCTTCGACGATTTTCTGCATGACCTGCTTGGCGGGGACGGGGTTCTCCTCGAACCACTGGCTCAGCGCTTCCGTCATCAGGCTTTCGACGATGGGGCGGACCTCGGAGGAGACCAGCTTGTCCTTGGTCTGGGACGAGAATTTCGGATCGGGGACTTTCACCGACAGGACGCAGGTGAGCCCTTCGCGGGCATCGTCGCCCGAGATCTCGACCTTCTCTTTTTTCGCAAGGCCGGTTTCCTGCGCGTACTTGTTGATCACGCGCGTAAGGGCGCCGCGGAAGCCGGCAAGGTGCGTGCCGCCATCGCGCTGGGGAATGTTGTTGGTGAAGCAGAGGACGTTTTCGTAATAGCCGTCGTTCCACTGCAGTGCAGCCTCGACGACGACGCCGTCTTTCTTCGTCCGCGAATAGATCGGCTTGGGGATCGCCGCGTTGCGCTGGCGGTCGATGTGCTTGACGAAGGCTTCGACGCCGCCTTCGTACTGCATCACGATTTCCCACGGCTCTGGCCCGCGCAGGTCCTGCAGGACGATCTTCACGCCCGAGTTGAGGAAAGCCAGTTCGCGCAGGCGATGCTCGAGGGTCTCGCGCTTGAACTCCGTCATCGTGAAGGTGGCGGGGCTGGGCAGGAAGCGGACGGTGGTGCCGGTCGCGAACGACCCATCGGCCTTCTTGGGAGCATCCCCAGTGACTTTCAGCGGCGCCTCGGCATCGCCCAGCCTGAAGCGCATCTCGTGCTGTTTGCCATTGCGGTAGATTTTGAGGTCGAGCGTTTCGGACAGCGCATTCACCACCGACACGCCGACGCCGTGCAGGCCGCCAGAGACCTTGTAGGAACCTTCCTCCTCGGTGTTGGCGAACTTGCCGCCGGCGTGCAGCTGGGTCATCACGACCTCGGCGGCCGAGACGCCCTCTTCGGTGTGGATATCGACGGGAATGCCGCGGCCGTTGTCCTCGACCTCGGCCGAGCCGTCTGGATACAGGGTCAGGCGCACGAAATCGGCGTGGCCGGCCAGCGCCTCGTCGATCCCGTTGTCGACGACCTCATAGATCATGTGGTGCAGGCCCGAGCCATCGTCGGTGTCGCCGATATACATGCCGGGCCGCTTGCGGACAGCGTCGAGCCCGCGCAGGACCTTGATCGAGTCCGCACCGTAAGCGCTCATGTTCGGCTGGCTGGCGTTTTCGTCCGTCATGTAAACCTCATTCAGTCCCGTCTCCGGGCGGCTCAGCTTTCCCGGACGCCGCCGCCCGACACCTCGAACCGCTGGGCGCGGTCGCCGAAGGCGTCGAAGAGCGAACGATCTGTTCCTGTGAGCCAGGCTTGGCCGCCGAGCGCGGCCAGTTCGTCGTACAAGGCGGCGCGCCGATCCGAATCGAGATGGGCTGCCGCTTCGTCCAACAATAGCAGGGGTGAGGGGGCAAAATCACGCTCGAAAAGCGCCTGCGCGTTGGCCAATATAAGCCCTATTAACAAGGCTTTTTGTTCGCCGGTTGAACACTGGTCGGCGGGCATCGATTTGCCGGCGTGAATTACCCTCAGATCGGTGCGGTGGACGCCCTCCGTGGCGCGGCCAGCGGCTTGGTCACGGGAGCGGTTTTCGCGGAGCTGGGCCGCGATTTCCTGCTCGATATCCGTGAGCGCTGCGCCGTTGGCGACGCGCGCTTCGAAGACGCCGTCTAGGTCGAGCAGCGCCTTGGGGAACGCGCCGTCGGGGCGCTGGAGGATGGCCTCCTGCATCACGCGTACGGCGTCGACGCGGTGGAGCGCCATGGCGGCGGCGGCGGACGCCATGCCGAGTTCGAGGGCGTCTAGCCAGGCGGGATCGGCGCCCCCGCCCCCTGTGCGTCTCTGGCCTTGCTCCAGCAGCGCGTTGCGCTGGCGCATGGCTTTCTCGTAGGCGGCGCTGAATGTGCCGTGGCTGGGGTAGTGGGCCATCACCTGACGGTCGAGGAAGCGGCGGCGGTCTCCGGCCGGGCCGGCAAAGACGCGGTCCATCGAGGGGGTGAGCCAGATGATGCGCATCAACTCGCCAAGGTCGTTCTGCGTGGTGTTGGCGCCATCGAGGCGGGCGATGCGTTTGGAGCGGCCCTGCTCGTCGATCTCGAGTGCAAGCTGGAGGCGGCGATCGAGGCCGCCTTCGTTGACGTCGGCCGAGAGCGCCCAGCCGCGTGCAACGAACCCTTCTGCATCGCGGCGGACGAGCTCGGAGAATTCAGCGCCGCGCAGGCCTCGGCCTGGCGAGAGCATGGAGACAGCTTCCATCAGATTGGTCTTGCCCGAGCCATTAGCGCCGTGGAGGCAGACATGGCGACCATCGAGGCGCAGCTGCAGCGCCGGATAGTTGCGGAAGTTCTCGAGCGCGAGGCGCGTGAGGCGCACATGCGGGCGGCGATGTTCGGGGGCGGCGTCAATCACGCGCACGATCCTTGAACATCGCGCGCGACCAGCAAAGAACGCGTGCGGATTCGGTCGAGTTCATTCCCCCGATTTCGAAGCCCGGCAGTTGCTTCAGCCATTCCAACGCGTCTGCCTCGCCCGTAGCGCCAAGAGGAAATTCGAAGCGGGTGTCGGATGTCGCACTCTCGACGATCCACCAGTCGATGCCGAATGCACCCGGCGCTGACCGGAAGTAGACTGCGTAAACATCGTCCAGAGAGATACTCTGAAACTGTCCACCCGGTTTCAGACAGGCGAGCCAGCGACCCTGGACGGTTAGTTGAAAAGTGGATTCCGGTCTCAGCGTCATGAATGCAGGCATCCAGCCGCGATGCGGCTCACCCCCTCCGTCTTGCGGCTCCGCCACAATCCACCTCCCCCGCCTGCGGCAGTGGAGGACAAAGCGTTAGACACGCAGCGGCATCAGCACGTATTGCGTGCCGGCGTCCTTGCCGTCGGTGATCAGGGCCGGAGAAGAGGCGTCGCCGAGGGCGATGTGGGCTTCTTCGGCTTCGATCTGGCCGGCGACGTCGAGCAGGTATTTGGCGTTGAAGCCGATCTCCATGGGCTCGCTGTCGTAGTTGGCTTCGAGTTCCTCGGTGCCCTGCCCGCTTTCGGAGTGCGTGACGGTGATCGTGAGGCGTCCGCTTGCCAGCGCGAGCTTCAGCGAGCGCGAACGTTCAGCAGACACGGTGGCCACGCGATCGACAGCCAGTTTGAATTCCTTGTTGTCGAGCGTGAGGATGCGGCCGTTGTCCTTCGGGATGACGCGCTGGTAGTCCGGGAACGAGCCGTCGATCAGTTTCGAGGTGAGCACTGCCTCGCCGATGTGGACGGTGATCTTGGAATCCGAGGCTTCGACCAGGACTGTCTCAGGCGCATCGTCCAGCAGGCGGCGGATTTCGCCCACGGCCTTGCGCGGCACGATCACGCCTTTGAGCGTCGCCGAGCCCTTGGGCGCTTCGGTTTCGGCAAGAGCGAGGCGGTGGCCGTCTGTCGCGACCGTGCGCAGCACAGGGCCGTTCACGCCCTTGGCGTGGTGCAGGTAGATGCCGTTGAGATAGTAGCGCGTCTCTTCGGTGGAGATCGCAAAGCGCGTCTTGTCGATCAGGCGGCGGAGTTCGGCGGCCTTGATCTCGAACTTGATGGGGGACGCCTCGCGCGCGATCGTCTGGAAGTCGGCGGCCGGCAGGGTCGGCAGGGCAAAGCGCGCCCGGCCCGAGGAGATCGACAGGCGGCTGTCGGCCAGGTCGAGCGTGACCTCGGCGCCTTCGGGAAGCTTGCGCACCACATCGAACAGCGTCTGCGCCGGGGCGGTGATGGAACCCGCCTTCTTGATCTGGGCGGGGGCAGCGTCTGTCGCCTCGATATCCAGATCGGTCGCCGTGAGGCTCAGCTTGTCGCCTTCGGCCACCATCAGGATGTTGGACAGGATCGGGATCGTGTTCCGGCGTTCGACAACCGCCTGAACGTGGGACAGCGCACGCATGAGAGCGTTGCGGTCAATCGTGAGTTTCATTCGCCCAATTCCTGTCAGAAGCGTCCGAGCCGGCGGCCGTGCGCCGCCGGAAAAAGCATCGGCCCGCCTTTGGGGGCGGGCCGGGAGATTAACGCATTAGAGCGCGGCGAACAGCGGTTTTTTAGGCGATCCGGCCCCGCCTGAAGGCTATCTCACAGAAGCTCGCGCATCCGTGGATAACCCAGGCAGGCTAGCGGCCTATTTCGAGTTGCGCGGATCCGCCATGATGCGCTGTTCCAGCGACCGCAGTTCTGCGGCGGCGACGTCGTTGGAGGCGATCATCGCTGCGATCTTGCGATAGGCGAATAATACGGTTGTGTGATCCCGATCGCCGAACATGCGCCCGATCTGCGGATAGGAGCACTTGGTCAGCTGGCGGCTGAGATACATCGCGTATTGGCGCGGCAGCGCGTATTGGCGCTTGCGGCAGGCGGATTCGAGTTCCGCCTTGGTGACGCCGTAGGCGCGGGCCGTGATATCCTTGATCGTGTCGATCTTGGGCGCCCGGGCGGGGGCACCGCCGGCCTGAAGCTGGATCGCCTTTTCGACCGCAGTGCGGTCCAGCGGTTTTCCGACCAGCACCGTGCCGCAATAGACGTTGCGGATGGCGCCGCAGAGGGCGCGGCCGGAGGCAGGGAGCCTGTCGGCCAGAAGATCGATCCACTCGTCGAGGAAATCGAACTCGGCGTCGATGGCCTGGGCGGCGACCGTGACCGCATCTGCCTTCGCGCGCAGGATCTCGCGGCGAAGGTTGCGCTCGGGAAGTTCCATCTGGGCGATGACGCCGCCATGGATTTCATCGCGCATCCGATCATCGAGCTGTTCGATGGTTGCAGGCGACTGGTCGCAGGCGAGAACCACCACGCCGCCGTTCGCGACGATGGCTCGCATGTGCGAGAAGAACTCGACCAGCGTGCCGGGCTTCGAGCAGATGAACTGGAAGTCATCCAGCAGAACGACCTTGGCGCGGCGAACGAGCGTGCGGAGGTCGGACGTATCTTTCCGCTTCACGCCGTCGACGAAGGCGACCGTGAAATCTTCCGAGCTCATGTAGAGGACGCTGTTCTCGCCGCGTGCAGCGGCGAGCGAGGCCTGAATGCCCTTGAGCAGGTGCGTCTTGCCGACGCCGTGCGGGCCAACAACCGTGACGACGTTGGCGGAGACGCCGCCGCCCATGGCGAGGCGATGAGCAAGGCCGAACGCAACGCGGTTGCTGTCGCCGACGAGGAAGTTTTCCAGCGTCTGCGCATCGCCATTGATGCCTTCGGGACGCGGCTCATCGACCACGGGCTCTTCACGCTCTTCCAGCAGCACTTCCGTATCGGCAGGCTGCGCGAGAGCAAGGATATCAGTCGGAATCCGCTCGCGCGCTTCGATGCGCACACGGCGGCCGCCGCGATCGACCTGTTCCCAGGCCTGCTGGATCAGGTGTCCGAAATCGGTGTCGACGCGGGCGCGCGCATAATTGTCAGCGGCGGCGACGACGACTTCGCCGTTCACTTCCGCGATGAATTCAAGTTTGGAGATCCACGCATCGTACTGGGCGTCGCCAACGCGGCGGCGCAGGGACTCGCGGACGGAGTCCCACATGTGGGCGACGCGATCATCCTGCATCGACTCCGGTGACGCACGGCGCGCCGATGTGGGATCCTGCGCGCGGATTTCGGGCGCACGAATGTTTCCGCCGGCGCCGGCTGACGCAAATCGTGTGGTGTTCTGCTTGCTGATCATAGCCCCTCATCAAACCCTGAAGACGCGATGCCCTTCGGCTATTATTTTCGGACAAAAAGTCTCTCCGACGACTCTAGCCCCAGAGCCGCAGAACGTGTCCGAACGAAGGAAGGTTACTCGCTACGAAGGCGAGTTTTTCTCCGATCAGCGCACAAGGTCAACCACGACAAAGGCCGCAGCTGAGGAATTATTTTTAACCAAAGAGACCCCCTCGGGGTTGCCACTGAATCCATTGCGATAATGGAGATCAAGTGTGGCTCAGGAGCGACTGATTGATCACATCAAATTGCTCCGCACACGGAGCAATAGGAGTTCCACGCCCAAGCCGCGCCGAAGCGCGAGGGAACACTGGGATTCAACTCTGAAGATGTGTGGAATGCAAGCGCGAACGCGTGGTCATTCCACGATGCGGAACAGAGGCAGGCTTATTCCGAAATGCGGCTCAGTGATGAAGCGGCCGCGCGGCGCCGAAGCGCCGCTTCGTCATGCGGAAGATCAGGCCGTGAGACCTTTGACGCGGGCAGCGAGACGCGAGACTTTGCGCGAGGCCGTGTTCTTGTGCGTCACGCCGGCAGTCACGCCGCGCATGATTTCCGGCTCGGCAGCCTTGAGGGCGGCGATGGCGGCTGTCTTGTCGCCCGAAGCCACAGCTTCCTCGACCTTGCGGGTGAAGGTGCGGATACGCGACTTGCGCGACTTGTTGACCTCAGTCCGCGCGGCGATCTTGCGCACCATTTTCTTCGCGGATTTCGTATTCGCCATCGGTCTTCCAAGCTCCGTTTACCCTGTCCCTGGCGCATAGGCCGGGGGTTTTGGGGAGCGGCGTCTTAACAGCGTCGCCATCCCCGGTCAATTCGCCCGCCCAAGGTTTTGTACACACCCCTGGATGCGCCCAAAGACGGGCCAATCTGGCCCATACAAAGGGATCTCTAGCGATTGGTGAATTTGGGCGGGCGTTTTTCGGTGAAGGCGCTCATGCCTTCCTTCTGGTCTTCAGTTGCGAACATCGAGTGGAACAGGCGCCGCTCGAGCATGACGCCTTGCCGCAGGGTAGTTTCGTAGGCGGCGTTGACCGTCTCCTTGGTCATCATCGCAATCGGGCGCGACTGCGAGGCAATCTTGGCGGCGGCCTTCTTTGCCTCTTCCATCAGCTTGTCTGCGGGGAGAACACGCGAAACGAGGCCGGAACGCTCGGCTTCCGCTGCGTCCATCATGCGACCGGTGAGGCACATCTCCATCGCTTTCGATTTTCCGACGAAGCGGGTGAGACGCTGCGTGCCGCCAATGCCGGGCATGACGCCGAGATTGATCTCGGGCTGGCCGAACTTCGCGCTCTCCGAGGCCAGGATGAAATCACACAACATCGCGAGCTCGCACCCGCCGCCCAGCGCAAAGCCGTTCACGGCGGCGATCAGCGGCTTGCGGAAGGACGACAGCGCCTGCTCGAACGCGCCGAACATGTCGGCCTGGTAGACGTCCATGTAGGATTGCGGGGCCATCTCCTTGATGTCCGCGCCGGCGGCGAACGCGCGCCCTGCCCCGGTGATGATGACGCAGCCGATGTTCGCGTCTTTCTCCCATCCCGCCAGCACATCCATCAGCTCGGCGCACAGCTTCCGGTTCAGCGCATTCAGCGCATCGGGACGGTTGAGAGTGACGATCCCGACCTGACCATCGGTTTCGACGAGCAATGTTTCATAGGCCATGGGGGTCTCCTGTTCGGAGACCTTCTAGCTGTCAGGCAGCCCGAGTTCTACCCGGCTTGCTCCCGAGAGGCGCAACTGGTCGATCAGATAGACGACCAGATCGACATCCAGCGTTCCCAGATCCGCAAGCACGATGGAGGTTGCGCCCTCCACGACCGGGTCCGAGATGAAGTGGGCGGCGTGCTGGAGCCCGTCCTGCGCAACGCCCTCGGGCGCGCAGAGAGCGTTCTCGAACCATGCACCGAGCACTTGGGAGATCGTTGCCGCATCCCCGTCGATGGCGATGCGGACATTGTCCCACTGAAAGGGCGTGACCACGATGTTGAGACCGGCGCCGTGGAAGGCCACAGGCTCGAACCGCAGCATTTTTCCCGGCTGGAACATGCTGGGCGTGGCGGCGCCGTCTTCCTCGATGGCGAGATCGTAGCGCGAGCCGGCGTTCAAGACGCCTTCGCGTGCAAGGCCGCCAGCCTCGTCCACCATGGGCGGCTCGATGATCAGCTGGTGACCCTTGCCGCGCAGCTCGGCCAGCGCATTCTCGAACTGGTCGACATAGTGCGCGCGCACTTTGGTGAGGAGTTGCTGGAGATCGTCCACGGTGGCTCCCGCGTGTGAAGGAAGCGGAGACTAATCCGCCAGACGCGTGGAGGCGAGCTTCACGATCAGTTCGAACCTCACCGTGATCGGAGCGGCATTGGCCGGCTCGCGCATCGTGATGTTGAGAAGCTCGTTCTCGCGCTCGAACGACAGGGCCGTGTCTGACGGAAGATGCTTCCAGCCGAGCGCGGGGAGCGACGCGACGTAGAAATTCGCGATCTCGCTTGTGGGAATGTTGCCTGCCGCAACCGTCTGCACGACGCGGCCCTGGTCGCTTTCGAAAACGACGGGCTCGGCGTCTTCCGTAAGGCCGACGGGCAGCGGCACGTCCTCGATCGCACGCAGGAAATCGGTGGCGAAAGCCGGCACCGCCGACAGCGCAATGGCAGCAACGAGAACGAATGAAGCAGCGATGGGTCTGAACACGTGAGGCATCTCCGGCGATGCGCGGAGTGTCGGCGTGTCCGCCTTACCAGACAAACAATCGATGTGATCAAAATTGTTCTTGAGATGTTCTTTTGGCGGATTATGGTCACGACCAATGGGCCTCCGACACGGAGGAAGGGACGGGCCGGATGATCAGCCGCATCACGACCTTTGCGTTCGAGGGGGTAGAGGCGCGCCCGATAGATGTGCAGGTGCAGCTTTCGGGCGGCGCCAACGCGTTCAACATTGTCGGGCTGCCGGACAAGGCGGTGGGCGAAAGCCGCGAGCGTGTGCGCGCTGCTTTCACCGCGCTGGGCTTGTCGCTGCCGCCGGAGCGCGTGCTGGTGAACCTTGCGCCGGCTGATCTTCCGAAGGAGGGCAGCCACTATGACCTTGCGATTGCGCTGGCGATCCTGGCCGCCATCGGCGCGGTGCCGCGCGACAGTCTCGAAGGCGTCGCCGCTATCGGCGAACTCGCGCTTGATGGCGGGCTAGCGGAGACGCACGGCGCCCTGCCCGCCGCCATGGCGGCGGAAGGTCTGGACCTCGCGCTGGTATGCCCTGCTTTCTGTGGCGCAGAAGCGGCGTGGTCAGGCGGCACGGTGCTCGCCGCGCCGAGCCTCATCTCCCTCGTCAACCATTTCAACGGCACGCGGCCGATCATGCCGGCCAAGCCGGGACCGCTGGCCGATGGACCCGCCGCGCCGGACCTGCGCGATGTGAAGGCCCAGGACGGCGCCAAGCGCGCGCTCGAGATCGCGGCCGCCGGCGGGCACAACTTGCTGATGATCGGGCCGCCGGGCTCGGGCAAGTCGATACTGGCGCAGCGACTGCCTGGATTGTTGCCGCCGCTTTCCCCGCGACGCCTTCAGCGCAGAACTAGTGGATTGATTCCAACGTTTGGCGCCCCCGTGTTGCGGCGGCGATGATCCTGTCGGGGTCTGCGGTCCAGACGAAGGGCTTGGGCTGCTGGTTGTGCTGGGCGACGAAGCGGTTGATGGC